>ERZ1031273.12-NODE-12-length-137240-cov-14.579867_pt1 | contig 137240 bp, 118 predicted proteins | sample MGYA00516575_ERZ1031273 | MGnify/ENA primary metagenome ERZ1031273 (study PRJEB33718, sample SAMN03159816) | human skin metagenome | collected 2014-02-25 | study: EMG produced TPA metagenomics assembly of the PRJNA266117 data set (Human skin bacterial metagenome... | reverse complement strand
CAGCTGTTTAAACAGCTGCTGATGGTCGGTGGTATGGAACGCTACTTCCAGTTGGCTCGCTGCTACCGTGACGAAGATTCCCGCGCTGATCGCCAACCCGAATTTACGCAGCTCGATTTGGAAATGAGTTTCGTCGACCAAGACGATGTCATCGAGGTAACCGAACACCTGCTGAAAGAGATTTGGAAAGTTATCGGCTATGACCTGACCACTCCGATTCCGCGGATGCCTTTCCAGGAAGCCATGGATCGTTTCGGTTCGGATAAACCGGATTTGCGTTTCGGCTACGAACTCGTTGATTTGACCGAATTCTTTAAAGACACCCCGTTTAAAATCTTCCAAGCACCCTACGTGGGGGCAGTGGTCATGCCCGGTGGCGGTTCCCAGCCACGCCGTACTTTTGACAAGTGGCAGGAATGGGCGAAAGCCCGCGGTGCGAAGGGTCTGGCCTACGTGACGTTGAATGAAAAGGGCGAAACTGCCGGCCCGGTAGCCAAAAATATTTCTGACGCGGAAAAGGCCGGCCTGGCTGCTGCCACCGGAGCCCAGCCGGGGGACTGCATTTTCTTTGCCGCCGGGGACAAGACCGCTTCGCAAACGTTGCTGGGGGCAGCTCGCTTGGAGATTGGGAAGCGTTGCGACCTCATCGATGAAAAGGCGTGGGCCTTCACCTGGGTGGTGGACGCGCCGCTGTTCAAGCCCTCCGGCGAGGCAGTAGCGGAAGGCGACGTGGCGCTGGGCCACTCCGCTTGGACCGCCGTACACCACGCTTTTACTTCGCCGAAACCGGAATGTCTCGATACCTTCGATACCGACCCCGGCAATGCCTTGGCGTACGCGTATGACATCGTGTGCAATGGGGTGGAACTCGGCGGTGGTTCTATCCGTATCCATCGCCGCGATGTTCAGGAACGGGTGTTCAAGGTTATGGGCTTTTCGCAGGAGGAGGCGCAGGCACGCTTCGGATTCCTGCTCGACGCTTTCAAGTACGGCGCTCCACCGCATGGCGGTTTGGCTTTGGGGTGGGATCGCATTGCCGGAATGCTGACGGGTTCCCCGTCGATTCGCGATGTTATCGCCTTCCCGAAGGCTGGCGACGGCTTAGATCCGCTCACCGGTGCGCCCGCCCCGATTACGGACGAACAGCGCAAAGAAACCGGCGTGGATTACGTGCCGGAAGATGACGAAGACGCCGAGGACGCTGAGGAAGCCGAGGACAGCGAAAATACGCTGTAAAAGCTACTTCTGAGGAAAATCACCGCGAGTTGTCTCTCAACTGCCAACTGTCCCCTCTACAATAGATGGAATAGTTGGCAGGGTTTCACCAAGGGGGGAAATTATGAGCGCAAAAATTTTTGAACTGCACCCGGCAAATCCGCAGACGCGTTCGTTGAACCAGATTGTGGAGATTATCCAGGATGGCGGCATAATGGCGTATCCCACTGATTCGGGATACGCGCTAGGCTGTGCTTTGGCCAACGGGGCTGGCCTGGAACGCATCCGGAAAATCCGCCAGCTCGATGACAAGCACCATTTCACGCTGGTGTGCCACGATTTCGCCCAGCTGGGTCAGCTGGTGATGGTGTCGAATTCCCAGTACCGGCTGATTAAATCGCTGACTCCGGGGCCGTACACGTTTATCTTGAAAGGTACCAAGGAAGTTCCGCGCGCCACGCTGAACAAAAAGAAGCACACTGTCGGCGTGCGGATTCCCGCGCACAAGGTCGCCTTATCGCTGGTAGAAGCCTTGGGGGAGGCTATCTTATCCTGCACCCTGCTGTTGCCCGGAGATACGGAACCACTGAGCGATCCGGTCGAGGTCATCGCCAAGCTGGGGCACCTGCTAGATATTATCGTCGATGCGCCGATTGGTTCGGACCAGGCCACTACCGTTATCAACATGGAGGACGACGTCCCGGTGGTAACCCGAGAGGGAGCCGGTCCGGTTGATTTCTTGCAGTAGGTTACTCGCCGGTGCTCTCGGCGGTGTCACTGTGCTGATTGTGTGCAAGCGCGGTTGAGTCATCCACCGTGTCGGAATCGGCCAGATTGGGAAGGTCGTCTTCCCACACCAAACCGGGATCTTGCGGTTTTTGATCCGGGTAGGGCTCCAGGAGGGGAGAGAGAAACAGGCGGCTGAACAGCACGTTGAGCAGCACCACGATAACCAGGGCAAAAGCCGACTGTTTCACGGGCATGGCGTTCATTGGCAGGAAAGCCAGGAAAATCGCCAGGTGGATGACGGAGCGTGTCCACAGTGCCCCGCGGGTTTGGGTCAACTCGTTCAGCAGCGGGTCGTCGTCCAGTTCCGCCAGTTCCTCCGGCAGATGATGTTTCGCTCTATTCATGGCATAGAACTGGTAATCCAGGGATAGCGCGAAACCGAAACCCGCCAGTAACACTGCCACGTTAGGGTCGACACCTCCGGAACGCGCCAGTTTGGGCAGGAACGCGCCCCACCCGTCTTGGAACACCAACGCCGTCAGCCCCAAAGCCACCAATAGGTTCAGGGAGTTCAATAAAGTCGCCCACACCGCTGCCGAAGCACGCCTGGTGGCGCGCAAAATGACCAGAAAAGTCGCCAGCACCATGATTCCGGCCAGCGGGGGAACAAACTTAGTGAGTTGGTAGGCAAAGTCAACCTGGTTAGCAGCCTGGCCGGTGGTCCACTTGGGGAAATCCGAAGGTAAGCTGCGAATAGTTTTCACGATTTCACCGGCTTGACGATTGGTGACGCCCGGCTTCAAATCTACGTCCAAAACGCTATAGTCCCCAGCAATTTCAGTGTTTCCGGCAGTCATCGCATCGACACCGGGAATCTTGCCTACCGCAACAGACCAGCTTTGCATATTTGCGGCGGTGGTTTTCCCTAATATCTGGATATCCGGAGTGGCTGCGGTAGTGCCGTAGTGAGCTGCGCGTAGAGCTTCAAACTTCGCGGCATTCGTTCCTGGAGGAAAAGTCGTCTGCCCTGAGGTGTGCCAGGTAATTCCGAAGGCGGGAATCGCCATCACTAACAGAAAAACTACCAGGACACCGGTCAAAATTGGTTTGGCAGGTTTCCGTGAGCCGAAAAGTTTCCGTAGCCGGTCGCTTAGAGAACGGAACCAGGAGGAAATCGTGGTAAAAATCCTCCGATGCCATTGCGGACGCGGGTATTCCAGCCACCTGATGCCGAGGTACAGCAGCGAGGGAATCAAGGTCGTCCCAATTGCGTAGCATCCCAGGATAGAGAACATACTGACCAGAGCCACCCAGCGCAGGCTGCTAGCAGGGAAGATAGCTACCATAATCAGACCCAACACAATTAGTGCCGTGGAAATAAGCATAGCCGGAGCCGAGTGGGTAAACACCTCGTCTAAGGGCGTGAGAGAGTCACGGCGCTTGCGCAACCGACGTTCATGTGGCTTGGAAATACGCGGAATCTCAGCGGTGTATTTGACCACCGCCAGACGGGAGCGGCTGCGGCTGATGAGAAACACCGTATAACTGGTCACCACCCCTAGTGAAAGCATGGTGACCAGGGCAGAATCACCGGGAGCGGGCTTGACGATGAGGGAAGCCAGGGTAGCGATGGTCCGCGTCACAATCCATCCGCAAAAGGTCGGAATGAAAGCGAGTAAAGCCAGGCGCAGACGTCCCATAGCCCCGAACAGCACCACAAAAATCATCAGCAAGGCAATGAGATTCGCCTTGAGAGAATCATGGTGTGCGCTCGCGGCAACTTCTTGATTGTTCAGGTCTTCATCCGTGACGATGCCCTCGGCGTGAGGCGCGAAAGAACGCATATCGCCGGCAATTTGGCTCAAAGCATTCTCAGTCATGGCGCGGATGTCGTCGGCGCGTTGGGGGAACTGGGTCAAGTCCAGCAGCACCACCATCATGAAACCCTGCTTATCCGCGGCAATAAATTTGTCCATCAAAGTTTTTGCATCGGGGTTATTAACATCGTCGCCTTTCGCAAACGGATACAGCACCCCCGCCGGAATAACCCCCGGAACCTCACTGAAACTCGCCGCCGCGGAGTCCAGCACGTTCTTGACTTCCGCGCGCTGTTTATCCATGTCCACCCCGGTGACGATGAGGTAAGCCTGATAGTTGGAACTGCGGCTGTCATTCAGGATTTGTGACGCGACGTAGGATTCCGAACCGGGGATAGAAACCAGGCGGTTTTCGACACGATTCCACATGTTTCCGAAGCCAAAACCGGTCAAAGTAAAGGCTGCACAGATGACTATCACCAAAGCCCAAATCAACACCGTGGGCAGAGGGCGTCGATTCAAACGGCGATATAGTTTCAGGAACATGTTATGCATTGTCTCACACACTTTAGGGTAATTTTCACTAGGGTGGTTTCATGGACTTGTTTGATTCCTTGAGCGATACCGGCAGAGGGGTTCCGGAGTTTCGTCCGGATGCTCCTCTGGCGGTGCGGATGCGTCCACGTAACGTAGCAGAATTGGTGGGACAGTCACACCTTTTGGCGCCCAATTCGCCGTTACAGCGGCTGTTGCGGGCAGACACCGAGATGACTTCCTCCGTGATTCTCTACGGTCCGCCCGGAACTGGCAAAACAACCTTGGCATATCTGGTGGCGCAGGCAGGGGGCCGGGAATACGCCCAGCTTTCCGCTATCAACGCGGGAGTCAAGGAAGTCCGTGAGGTCATTAACGCGGCGAAGCAACGGCTGAGTCTGAGCGGTCAAGAAACCATTTTGTTTTTAGACGAGGTTCATCGGTTTTCTAAATCCCAGCAGGACTCGCTGCTGCCGGCAGTGGAAAACCGGTGGGTTATCCTGGTCGCCGCCACCACCGAAAATCCGGCATTTTCCGTCATCTCTCCACTGTTGTCCCGATCCCTGCTGCTGACGTTGAAACCACTGACAAATCAGGATATCGAGACCATTATGGACCGGGCTTTGGCGGACGAACGCGGACTGGCTGGAAAGTACACCCTGACCTCGGACGCTAGGGAAAGCCTCATCAGATTGGCCGGTGCGGACGGGCGTAAAGCCTTGACCCTGTTGGAAGCTGCCGCCGGGGGAGCGGATTCACGCGAGGCCAGCGAGATTACCGAAGACGATGTTGCGGTTGCGGCGGATACGGCCGTGGTGCGTTACGGCATTGACGAGCATTATGACGTGGCTTCGGCGTTTATCAAGTCGATGCGCGGTTCCGACCCCGATGCCGCCCTGCACTATTTGGCGCGGATGATTAAGGCCGGGGAAGATCCGCGCTTCATCGCCCGCCGAGTCGTCATTGCGGCGGCAGAAGACGTTGGGTTGGCTGATCCGACCGTGCTGCCCCTCGCGGTCGCGGCGGCACAAGCGGTGCAGTTGATTGGGATGCCGGAAGGGCGGATTCCGCTGGCCGAGGCAGTGGTCGCGGTAGCGACGGCCCCGAAGTCGAATCGGGCTTATGTCGGCATCAACACCGCTATAGCCGATGTGGAGGCCGGAAACATTGGCACCGTTCCAACCTACCTGCGTGACCAGCATTATCCGGGGGCTGACGCCGACAGGAAATCTCTGGGGACATATAGCTATCCCCACGACGACACCCGCGGGATAGTCGCGCAGCAATACCTGCCTGACCCGCTGAAAGACAAGATTTATTACGAACCTTCCGCCCACGGGTGGGAAGTCACGTTGGGCGAGAGACTGGCCAAAATACGCAAGATTCAAAAAATGCGGTAAGATAGCCAAGTTGCCCGGTGTTTTGTCCAACCCTCGGTTGGTTGACGTCCGGACACCTGGGGTCTTAGCCAAAAAGGTGCCCCCTCCCCGCCGAGATGCCCTCGCGGGGTGACTTTGCAATAAGACAGGAAGAAAAATGGGAAACCGTTCTCGGAAAATGGTGCGTTTGTCGCGCGCCTTGGGGATGCCGCTCACCCCGAAAGCTAAGCGGTACTTTGAACGTCGTCCTTACGGACCCGGTGAACACGGCCGTGCCCGCCGCCGCAGCGAATCTGACTACGCGGTACGTTTGAAGGAAAAGCAGCGTTTGCGCGCCCAATACGCGATTCGTGAGGCGCAGCTGGTCAAGACCTTCCAGGAGGCACGCCGGATGGAAGGCCAGACCGGTGACAACCTGGTGGAATTGTTGGAAACGCGGCTTGATGCCCTGGTGTTGCGTGCCGGTTTCGGACGCACCATGTTCCAGGCTCGTCAGGCGGTAACCCACCGTCACATCTTGGTCGACGGCAAGATTGTGGATCGCCCCTCTTACAAGGTGCGTCCCGGCCAGACCGTCCAGGTCAAGCCGTCCTCCCAGGTCAAGGACCCCTTCGTGGTGGCTGCCCGCGGTTCTCACCGCGATGTGCTGCCTGATGTGCCGCCCTATTTGAAGGTTGATTTGGAAAAGCTGCGTTTTACTCTGGATCGCCAGCCTAAGCGTGAAGAAGTCCCGATTCAGTGTGAAGTGCAACTGGTTGTGGAGCACTATTCCCGCTAAAACTTTCAGTGACCCCGGGATTTTCCCGGGGTCACTTGTTTAAAGTTAGAATATCACGGTGCGTTACGCGCAGACTGCGCAGAATTCGGTCGCTACACCGGGACAGGAGAATGACATGATTGGTGAAATTGCCGGGATTATTGCCGCCGTGGCTTTCGCGGTATTGGTGCTATTTTTGGCAGTGCCGCTGTGGAAACTGGGTGGGGTGTTTTCTCAACTAGAGCAATCCATCAAAACTGTCGCCGACGAAACTGTGGTGGCGGTCAAACAGGGACAGACGTCCTTGGACCAGGTCAACAATCAGTTGGAACGGGTCGATTCCATGACCTCGGCGGCAAATCGTTCCGTCGAGGATCTCTCGGCTCTGACGACCTTGTTTACGGCAACGCTGGGACGGCCGCTCATTAAAGTCGCCGCGTTTAACTATGCGGTGCGTAAAGCCATGGGCATTGACGCGAAGAAAGCGAAGTAGGGGGATCGATGTCAAATACAGCAAAAGCAGTCGGGACGACGCTGCTGCTTTCCGCGGGGGCGGCGCTGGCCGCGTACTTTACCGTGACCCCGTTTCGGCAAACTGTCGATCAGATGACCCAGGGATTTCGTGCGGATATGTCGCAGCGCGAGGGAGAACTCATCGAGGCTCTGAGCTCCAGTGATTCAGAAATCGAGCAAGCCCGCGACACTTGGAGCGCCCGGAAGGAAGATCGCGGCGGCTTTAAAGTCGGACGTGGACGTCACCGTGACTCCACGCTGGACGACGAACTGGACTTTTAGCGAAACTAACTGACAATACACGAAAGTTGCCCGGAGCAAATTGACCGGGGGACCAGGACAGATGATCCGGGAACTGCCCGGACACGAAGGAAAGACACATATACATGCGTACTGCGGAAGTTCGTCAGCGTTGGCTGGATTTTTTTGCAAAGAACGGTCACGAGGTTCGTCCCTCGGTGCCGCTCATTTCGCCCGACCCCTCGATTTTGTTCACCATCGCGGGCATGGTTCCGTTCATTCCCTACATTGTGGGAACCGAACCGGCGCCGTGGCCGCGAGCCACCTCGGTGCAAAAATGTATCCGCACCAACGACATCGACGAGGTCGGGAAAACCACGCGTCACGGTACGTTCTTTCAGATGTGCGGGAACTTTTCTTTCGGCGACTACTTTAAGGAAGGCGCGTCTCAGTATGCCTGGGATTTGCTGACCGGTAGTCAAAAGGACGGCGGCTATGGCCTGGACGGCGACAAGCTCTGGGTCACGATTTGGGACCAAGACGAGGTCGCTTGGGATATCTGGACTCAGCAAATCGGTTTGGATCCGACCCACGTCCAAAAACTTCCACGCGAAGAAATCTTTTGGGATACCGGCCAGCCCGGCCCCGCCGGCCCTTGTGCGGAAATCCACCTGGACCGCGGACCTGAATACGGTCCCGAGGGCGGTCCGGAAGTTGACACGCAAGGCGACCGTTACCTGGAACTGTGGAACCTCGTTTTTGATGAGTTCCTGCGCGGCGAAGGCTCCGGCAAAGACTACCCACTGTTGGGCAAGCTGGACCAAACCGCTATCGATACGGGCTTGGGCCTGGAACGTCTGGCCTTTGTCCTCCAGGGCAAAGACAATATGTACGAAATTGACGAGGTGTTCCCCGTCATCGAAGTCGCTCAGGAAATGTCTGGGCGCCGCTACACTTCCGGCCCCGACCCGATGGACGTTCACTTCCGTATCGTGGCTGACCACGTGCGTTCCAGCCTGATGCTGATTGGCGATGGGGTTCGTCCCAGCAATGAGGGACGGGGCTACGTGCTACGCCGCCTCATGCGCCGCGCGGTGCGTTCCATGCGGCTGTTGGGCGTAACCGAGGCCGTAATGCCGCAGCTGTTGCCCGCTTCGATGAATGTGATGAAAGCCTCTTATCCCGAGCTGGAAAAGGACTGGAACACCATTTCTGACGTGGCTTACGCTGAAGAAGACGCTTTCCGCCGCACCCTCGACGCCGGAACCCTTATCTTGGATACCGCGGTGACGAAAGCGAAACAGTTGGGCGCGGCCCTGAGCGGCGACGACGCTTTCCAACTGCACGATACCTACGGTTTCCCGTTGTCTCTGACGCTGGAAATGGCGGCGGAAGCCGGGGTCAAGGTGGACGAAAAGCGTTTCACCGAGTTGATGAACGCACAGAAGCAGCGCGCCCGGGCGGACGCGGTGGCCAAGAAAACCGGACACGTTGATGCTCACGTCTATCACGAGCTGGCGGCGAAACTTGGCGAGAGCAACACGGTGGAGTTCCTGGGGTATACCGAAACCAGCGCTCCGGCGCGGGTGGTCGGTATTTTGCAGGACGGCAAACCGGTACCGGTCGCAACAGCCCCGGCTACCGTTGAGGTCCTGCTGGACCGGACCCCGTTCTATGCGGAGGCCGGCGGGCAGCTGGCTGACCAGGGTCAGGTGACCTTTGCGGGCGGTGGAGTACTGGATGTGGCTGATGTGCAGGCTCCCGTGAAGGGACTGCCCATGCATCGGGGGACTTTGACGGAAGGTCAGGTTGCTCTCGGTGAGGATGCCCAAGCTACGATTGATGTTGAGCGCCGCGGCGCGATTGCCCGAGCCCACACGTCTACCCACGTCATTCACCAAATTCTGTTGGATTCCCTGGGGCAGGGTGCGACCCAAGCCGGGTCGGAAAACGCCCCGTGGCATGTCCGTTTCGATTTTCGTAACGCGACGGCTTTGCCGGATTCTTTGGTGGCGGACATTGAGGCGGAAGCAAACGAACGAGTCCAGACCAATATGACTGTTACCGACTATCAGATGCCCATCGAGGAGGCGCGAAAGACTGGCGCGCAGGCCATTTTCGGGGAAAAGTACGGCAAGATTGTGCGCATCGTTGATATTGGCGATGGTTGGTCTCGAGAGTTCTGCGGCGGCACCCACGTCCCGCTGACCGGGCATATCGGCTCTATAGCGGTGTTGGGAGAATCCTCGATTGGTTCCGGAGTGCGGCGTATTGAAGCGCTGGTCGGAAATGGTGCTTCGGGATTCCAAGCTAAGGAGCACGCCTTGGTGTCTCAGATCACCCAGCTGGTCGGCGCCAAACCGGAAACCCTGGTGGAGCGCATTACTTCCCTGATGGATCGGCTCAAGGCCGCGGAAAAAGAACTCGAAAAGACCCGGTTGGCAGCTTTGCTGTCCAATTTGGACGATTACGTAAAATCCGCCGAAGCGCTCCGTGGCGTGCAGGTCATTCACCAGGTCGCTCAGGCAGGTTCCGTGGACGATTTGCGTCAGGCAGCCACCACTTTGCGCGGGCGGTTCTCTAACGCGGATCCGGTGGTCGTTGCGCTGGCGGCCGATATCGGTGGAAAACCGATGCTGGTCGTGGCCAGTAACGAAGCGGCTCGCGACAAAGGTGTGAAGGCCGGGGCATTGGTGAAGGCCGGTGCCGCGGCCATGGGTGGTGGCGGCGGCGGCAAGGACGACTTGGCGCAAGGCGGCGGAGCTCCCGCAGGCAAACCGGAAACCGGTTTGGATGCCGTAGTGGCCGCATTGCAGTCAGTGCTCGCCAAGTAAACAACCGCCGGTTCGGAGCTTTCCGCCGAGCCGTCACACCGATAGGGGATAACGCACAGGATGGTCGCCGGAAACTTTCTCGCCATAGACGTGGGTCAGGCGCGCGTGGGTGTCGCCCGCTCGGTAGCGGGGACGTCCCTGGCGTTGCCAGTGGAAACCTTGCAGGTTCGGCCGGACGGTTCCGAGCTGGACGAACTGGTGGGAATCATCGAGGAAAGCGATCCTCGGGCCGTATTCGTGGGTTTACCGAAATTGATGAGCGGCAAGGAGGGCGAGGCTGCCCGGATGGCGCGGTCTTACGCCCGACGTCTGGTCAGACGGCTTGACACACTGCCGGTCCATCTCATTGATGAACGGTTGAGCTCGGCTGACGCCCACTCCAAACTGCGCGATGCCGGGGTTAGTACCCGCCGGCAAAAGGAGATGGTTGACCAACTTGCCGCTGTGACCATCCTCACTCGAGCTTTAGAAACTTTGACTCAAACAGGGAACTTACCTGGCGAGTTGGTTATCATTGATTAAACCACGTAACGAGGGAAGTACATGTCAGACACTGAAGATCTAGCATCGATGGGACCGCGGCGCCGACGTCGGTATTTAGCGCAGCACGGTCAAGCCGCCTTAACCCAGACTGACTCGCCGGCCCCCTCTAACCCGGAACTTCCGCCCCAGGCGGCATCCTCTCAATCCCCCAATCCCGCGATTGAACCAACGCCGCGCACACTTCCCAGCCGACGCAATCGCCCAGAGGAACTTGACACCCCGTCTTTTCCCCGTGTGACCTCTGGAGTATCCCAGGCCGCGGACACAACCGTAGAATCTCTACTGCAAGAGACGCAGGTTGCCCCCGCTGAACAACCGGAAGTAACCCCGAGCGAACACCATCGGCGTGACAAACGTTCTCGAATTCGGCGTCGTAAGACCATGCGGAATCGCACGTTTATCGTCCTGGCGATTGTGGTCACGCTGCTGGTAGTAGCCATTGTTTTTGGCGCAGTCATTTTTAATCGTTGGCTCAGCGCCAAGGGTGCCGATTACGAAGGTAGCGGCACCGGTCAGGTGATGGTAACAGTTCCCGAGGGTGCGCTGGGCTCAGACATTGGCAATATTCTAGCTAAAGCGCAGGTAGTAGCGTCCTCACAGGCGTTCTTTAACGCATGCCGCGACCAGGAAGCCGCCTGCTCGGCGATTCAGCCCGGAACCTACGCGATGGCCAAACACATGTCTGCCGTCAATGCTTTGTCCATCTTGATTGACAAAGCGAACCGGGTTGACGATCAGATTACGATTGGTCCGGGTCTGACAAAGTGGCAGGTCAAAGAGCAACTGGTGACGAATGCAGGTTTTAGTGACGCTGACGTGGAAGCTGCTTTTGCCAACGCTCCGGGACTGCCCAAAGTCGCCGGTGGAAACATCGAGGGGTGGCTAGCACCCGGAACTTACCTGGTGGGACCCGGTCAAGACGCGACCGAAACGGTGCGCCAGATGGTGGAAGCCAACGTGAAGCGGCTGCGGGACGCGGGGATTCCCGAGGCTCAGTGGGAGACGTTCCTAACCAAGGCATCTATCGTCCAGCGTGAAGGTAGTGACCTGCAAAAACAGGACTATGCGAAGATTGCTCGAGTGTTGGAAAACCGGATGGATACCAGCAAGGAAACTGTTGGATTTATGAATATGGATTCCACGGTTATATACGGTTTGGGCGAATCCTCGAAGTCCCGCAAAATTCCGACCGCCGCCGAGGTCGCTGACGCTTCCAATCCGTACAATACCTATCGTCACAAGGGGCTGCCGCCCGGTCCTATCGGGGTCGTGGGCCAGGACGCTTTTGACGGCACCCGCAACCCGCCGCCGGGGGACTGGCTGTACTTCACCACGGTGGATTTGAATACGGGTGAAACTCGTTTCAGCGCGACCATGGAGGATCAGAAAGCCAACGTGGAACTGTTGAAACAATTTTGTAAGGACCACCCCGAAATCTGTAAAGGGTAGCGGGTAGTGCCGTATTGTCTGGTTGTGGGAGATCCGATTGCGCATTCCTTGTCTCCCGTAATTCATCTGGCTGCGTATCGTGAGCTGGGTCTGAACTGGGATTTTCGCTGCCAGCGCGTTCGGTCGGGAACGCTCAACGCATTCCTAACCGAGGCGGATGCACAGCTGCGTGGCTTGGCAGTGACTATGCCTTTGAAACCCGAGGCGCTACAGGCTGCCACTTTCGCTGACGGCTTGGCCAAGGTCACCGGGGCGGTGAATACGCTGGTCCCCGCCGCGGGAGGAGATTGGACCGGATTCAACACTGATGTCCGCGGCGTCGTCGAGGCTTTCCGCCAAGGTGGCGCGACGAATCTACCGTCCGGGGGTAGCGGGGTTATCTTCGGTTCGGGTTCCACAGCGGCTTCGGCCTTGGCGGCTTTCACCGAGTTGGGACTCACAGAGCTGACGGTCATCTCCCGGACTACTGCCCAAACGGGCGCGGCTTTTCCGGCGGCACAACGGATGGGCTTGAGCGTCCGGGCGGTGACATGGCACCAAGTTGAGGACGTTAACCGGGCACTGCGCGCGGCACAGCTGGTGATGGGCACTGTGCCCGCCCCCGTCCAAGATGCTCTGCCCCTGTCACAGCTACAGATTATCTCCCACGCAATTTTTCTTGATGCGGCATATGCGCCGTGGCCAACCCCGATTGTCAGTTGGGCACAGAGGTGTGGAGCGCAGGTCATTCCCGGATGGGAAATGCTGTTGCACCAGGGCGTCGCCCAGGTAAAGCTGTTTACGGGACAGGAAGTCAACGCCGAAATTTTGCGTCCCGCTTTGCTGAGGAATTTGCCCAATCGGCACTGAAACTGGACAGTGGGGGCGAAGCCAGACATTTAGGACGTAAACGGCCGTGTTGGGGCGCCGGGTTCTGTACAAAAATCGCCTAGAGGCTGGTGAATCAGCAAAACTATGAGATAAACACCAAAAGATACGCCAAAACAGATTAGCCAAGTCGCTACTTGCCAAAAAAAACTGGGAAAAATCATCATTATGAGGGCTGGCACGGTGATTATAGCGATACAGACGACGGTACGACCCAAATAGTGAAAAGAGAGCAACAAGCAGGTACGTAGGTAATCAAGAATCTCAGCTGAGGCAATTTTCCTTTTCACCAACATCGGCCAAATCCACACATTTACGCTCAATACAAGGAATACCGCGAGGCAAAGCAACGCCCCCCACAGGAGCTTGAATACCCCAGACTTGAGGCTACCTAGGGCATAAAATTCCCAAATCACCAAGGCAAAAAACAGTAAGTCAACGAACCATAGCAACGTAGCTATCAACCAATTTTGCCTGATTGCTGTCCATACGGAGCGAAAACTTGCGGTGTTGTTTTCAATGAGGGATAAGTTGATGGCAAACAGCATCAACCATGCCCAGCCACCGGTGAAGATTAAGCCTAGACCCAGCATGGCTGCCAAGTTAGACAAAAATACCGTGATGATGAAAGCTAGAACCTGGTTCAGGCGAGAATCTGGCGCGAACGGGTTTGCCATGAAAGACTATGCCTCACTATCTGTTCTCTCTAATATCAGAAAGCTGCGCAGGGGCAGCGGTAGTACCTTTCGGTAACAGGTGACCGGGTACGATGATATGTCGGGGCTGCTCTCCATTGAGCTGAGAGAATAATAAATCGCAGGTGATTTCGGCAATCTCATCAGCCGGTTGATTAACAGTCGTGAGAGCTGGATAGACGTAGGAACCCAAGGGAATTCCATCAAAACCGACAATCGAAATATCTCGAGGAATACATAGATTCATATCTCTGGCTGCTTGCATTGCTCCGATTGCCAGCACATCGGCAATGGCAAAAATGGCAGTGACATCAGGGCATTCTTGCAGCAGGTCACGGGTCATTCGATAACCATTTTCAAACGAATAGGGGGAATCTTCGGAGTTGTCAAAAGACCGCACCCATTGGGGATGTGGTTCTATTCCGTGTTTGCGTAAGGCGTCGAAGTATCCAGCCAGACGGAGAGAACCTACGGAATTATCCAGAGAATCTGAACCAATGATGCCTATCTGACGGTGTCCTAGTTGATAGAGATAATCGACTACGCGACCGGCTTCTCCATAGTCGTCAATGGCAACCGAAGCGTAACGTTCACGATGCGCGCTGTCTTTCATGCTGACCGTAGAAACCACGAAAGGAACCGAAAGTTTCTCTAAATCATCCACGCGATGTTGGAAATGCGCACCCAAGAAAATGACGCCGAGAGCGGAATCTTCATCGACTGTTTGAATGGCGTCTCTCAGCTCATCCGACCAGTGTGGAACCGAGACGATGTTGACTTGATAGTCGTGGCTGCGGATAGCCCTCTCTAACTGATCTAAAATTCGTGCAAACAGGGGATTCTCTAAACCCTTGATGACAACTGCTATCGAGCGGTTTGAGTTGAGTTTTAAAAACCGCGCGTGACGATTGGGCTGGTATCCCAAAGTGGCAGCGGTTTCTTCAATACGTTTACGTGTCTGTGCAGAGACCCCCTCTTGACCATTGAGAGCTCGGGAGACAGTGGCTATACCGACCCCGGCTGCCCGGGCAACGTCTTTGATATTTGCAACTTGGTGTTTATCCGGGTATTCCGCAGGTAACATGGCTCCCATTCTATTAGAGATGATGGTCAGTGCTGGGTATGATGCGTACCCGGAGCACGTCCAGAGATGGCAGTAAGCTGTGCAATTTCATCCCATGGATAGGCATTCCAGTCAGATTGCGACAATCGCCACCCCCAGTTGCCCTGCATTTGCCCCGGAGTGTTTATACGTGCCGAGCTGTCCAGCCCCAAGTAGTCCGCAGCGGGGATAATGCAGGTATCCGCCACGGAGGTCATTGCCCGGGCTATGAAGCACTGGGGCATGTCCTCAATTGCGGTGTGTGAAGCTCCGCAATAGATCCTGGCTAGTTCTTGATCTTCTGGGGCGAGACTGGCAAACCAGCCTTGTAGCGTGTCGTTATCGTGAGTTCCAGTATAAACAACCGAATTTTTCGGAATTTCATGAGGCCAATAATCTGCAGGTTCGCGGCTGTCGAAGGCAAACTGAATGAGTTGGATGCCTGGTTGACCCGTCGCATTGCGCAGGTCTTCGACTGCAGGAGTCAAATAGCCGAGATCTTCAAGCACCAATGGTAGCGTGCCCAATTGCTTTTCTAAGGCTGTGAAAAAGTCAATGCCCGGTCCAGGTTCCCAAGTTCCCGCCACCGCACTGGTCGCGTCAGCAGGAATGGCAAAGTATGACTCGAGACCGCGGAAATGGTCGATTCGCAGGATATCTACGCGTTGTAGCTGGCGACCGATGCGTTCCTTCCACCAGGAAAAATCGGAGCGTTGGTGCGCTGGCCAGTCATAAAGTGGGTTTCCCCAAATTTGACCGGTAGCAGAGAAACCATCCGGAGGTACTCCCGCCACTTTTTCGGGATAAAAGTCGGAACCCAGTTGGAACAGTTGCGGATTAGCCCAGGTATCTGCGGAATCGAGAGAGACGTATATGGGTATATCACCCAGAATTTTGATTCCTTTACCGGTTGCGTAGTCGTGTAGTTCATTCCACTGGGTTTCAAAGACCCACTGGCAAAATTCGTGGAATTCGATTTCTTCACGCAGATCTGCGGTGACTCGAGCCAAAGCTTGTGGTTCACGATGACTTAACTCTTTGGGCCATTCCTGCCACGGCTTGTGTTTGAATTCATGACTGAGTGCCAGGAACAGGGCATAATCTCGAACCCAGGGATTGCTGGCGCGAAATTGTTCAAATGAATCGCGTGAAACATGTGTACAAAACGTAGCGTAAGCATAGCGCAGTGCCTGGTGTTTTGATTGGCTGACTGCCTCATAATCAATGTAGGGGGATTGAGCCTCCCAATCCAATCCTTGCAATTGGGAGGCTTCAATCCACCCCCTTTTCATCAAATTGTCTAAATCAATGAAGAGGGGATTTCCGGCTTGGGCTGATTGACTTGAATAAGGCGAGCCGCCATATCCCGGGGGGCAGAGGGGCAAAATTTGCCAGATACTTTGATTCGCTTGAGCTAAAGCATCTATAAATTGATAGGCAAAACTGCCCAATGAGCCCATCCCGTAGGGACCGGGTAGGGAGAACACCGGTAGCAAGATACCAGCTTGCCTCTTTCGCATGGTTAGCCCTTCACCGCCCCTGCCACAACACCTTCGATGATGTACTTCTGTGAGAATAGATAGAAAACCACGATGGGAATGATTGCCAAGACGAGCATAGCCATCATTGCTCCCATGTCGTTGGAACCGTGGGAACCAACTAGCTGTTGTACTACTACGGGAATAGTCTTGTAGGGAGTGGACAGACCGATGACCAGGTATGGTAACAGGTAGTCATTCCATACCCACATGGTCATCAGAATCGATACTGTTATCGTTACGGGTTTCAACATTGGCAGAACCACTAAAAAGTAATTTCGCAGAGGTCCGCATCCATCAATCATGGCAGCCTCTTCAACATCTACGGGAATACCTTTGATGAATCCAGAAAAAATGAATACTGAAAGACCTGCACCAAATCCCAGGTACAACAAAATCATGCCCAGGGGATTAGCTAAACCTAATGAATCAGCGATTTTCACGGTTGGGAACATGACCATCTGAAATGGAACCACCATAGAAAAAACCAGTACCAAATAAATCAGATTGGTCCACCACGTTTTCACCCGCGTGATGTAATAAGCGGTCATGGCTGCAAAGAATACGATGATGATTACGGAAAAAACCGTGATAAAAGCTGACCAGCCGAATGCTGAAAAGAAGCCGGTGGCTGCTAGCCCTTGCACATAGTTAGTAACTCCCGCGAAGTATTGTCCAACGGGAAAAGCAAAGGGTGCGTCGGAAATAAAGAAACGTCCCTTAAAGGAGTTCATGAGTATGAACAATAACGGACCGATAAAAATGACTGTGAGAAGCGTCAGGAAAAGATAGGTGATGATTTTACCGACAGTTACGCCGCCTGAGTGAGCGGTGTTCATCGTGGCCTGGTTAGTGTGGTTGCCGGGCGCAGAAGTCAGAACAGGAGTGCTCATGATTCAACCTCCTTTGAGCGGGTGATGCGTAGTTGTAAGAATGCGATTAAAGAAACAATGAGGAAGAAAATGACAGCTTTGGCTTGACCAACGCCCTCGAAGCCGACCTTGCCGAAGAAGGTGTTGACGATGTTTAGAGCAGCCATTTCTGTTTGTTTCAATGGGGCGCCGTTGGTTAACGCCAAGTTTTGGTCAAACAATTTGAATGAGTTACTCAGAGTTAAGAACGTACAAATTGTGATGGAAGGCATAATCATCGGTAACGTTACGTGCCGGATTACCTGCCAACGACTGGCACCATCAATTTGCGCAGCTTCGACTAAATCTGGAGGAACTGATTGCAAGCCGGCAATATAAATGACCATCATATAGCCAACCTGCTGCCAGTTTAACAGGAGTATTAAACCAAACAGGCCAAGTCGTGCATCGGAGACAAGAGTAGTATCAAAGTTCCGCAGTACTGCATTGATGATGGTTTGCCAAGTATATCCCAAAACGATACCACCGATGAGGTTCGGCATGAAAAATACAGTGCGGAAAAAGTTGGTTCCTTTGAGCTTGCGAGTCAACAGATAGGCGATAGATAAGGCAAACACGTTGACAGTAATGATTGCTATAGCCGTGACTAATACTGTGAACCCCAGAGCGTGGACAAATCCCTGACGTTCACTAAAGGCTTTGATGTAATTTTCAACTCCGTTGAAAGTAGCGTTAGTTACCGTGGTGAACTTGCTGAAGGAAAGGTAAATGCCAATAAAGAATGGCGCCAAAAAAGCGATTGTAAATGCGAGCAGAGTGGGACCGGTAAATACTAAACCCCATCGTTTAAGACTTTGTTCCATGGTTTTCTCTTTTTAAGATTGTGTATTTGTAGCATCGGTGAGGGGCGAACATGCCCAGGTTAGAAGCGTTCGCCCCTCACCGGAATATGACTATTTAGGATTGCTTCTCAGCAGCCCAGCCAGTCTTGAACATTTCGACTACCTCATCCCACTTCATCTGACCGGCAGCATATTGGGACAGCGCTTGGCCAAAGTCGTCCTTAAAGGTTTGGCTCGGGAACGTAGTAAATACCCACGGGATGGTCTTAAGTTCACTGTTGGACATGTAAGAAACAACTTCCTTTGCCAACGGATCAGCAGGCTGTTCGGTTTCGCTAAAGGTGCTGAACGGGGGAATGAAGCCAAGCTCGTCAACCATGTATTTCTTGCCAGCATCGGAAGAAATCAACCAATTCACGAAGTCTATGGAGGCCTTTTGATCAGCAGGTGAGGCTTGGGAGTTAATTGAGAAGAAGTTCTCAGTACCGATGTTCAAGCCCTGAGTTTCCTCTCCGGATTTGCCGGTATAGATGGGGAGCATCTTAACGTCTTCAGCCTTAACCGTGTTCCCGGCGACTTCGGAAATCTGACCATATGCCCAGTTACCATTTTGCACCATTGCGGCTTTACCCAGAGCGAATTCTGCCATTGAGTCAGTTACGGCTTTGGAGCTCGCTAAAGTCGGCGCAATTGTGGAGTTGTTCAGATAAAGGTCAAAGATGTTCTTGTACTCCTTGTTGTACTTGAATTCCAACTCATCCATGTCCTCGGTGTCATTGTCCTGGTATTCAAAGTAAACAGGTAAATCCGCCAAGTGAGTCTGCCAACGCCAATCTTCACCGGGTTTCAGCGAAGTGGAGGCAAATACCCCATCAATGCCCAAGTCCGCCTTTTTAGCTTGCATGTCTTCTACCAGGGTCTTCAGGGTGTCGAAATTCTTTACTTCCTCCATCGAGGTGACCTTGGCACCGGGCAGACCAAAATACTTGTTCAAGATTGATTGGTTGTAGATGATGCCGTAGCCTTCTACCACATAGGGAACGCCGTAAATCTTGCCGTCTTCGCCGACTGCCATCGACTTATCCAAAAGATTGTTGTAGAAATCCGTGGAAGAGAGGTCTGCAGTGTAGTCTTTCCACGATTGCATACCAATCGGACCGTTGATCTGGAACAGGGTCGGGGCTTCTTTCTTGGTTACCTCTGCCTTAAGAGTTTGTTCATAGGTGCCGGATGCTGCTGTGACGACCTTTACCGGAACGCCAGTCTCATCGGTGTAGGCCTTGGCAATTTTTTGCCAAGTTTCGTCTTGCTCAGGTTTAAAGCTGAGGTAATAAACTTTACCCTTGCCGTCATCGGCGGCGGTGTTATCAGATCCACCGCAAGCGCTCAGGGTCAGGGTCAAAGCGGTTGCCGACAATAAGGCGGCGATTTTTGTGAATTTACTTGCCATTTTTTCTCCTAGCGTCCGCTCCGCAGCACCGGTGCTGGGGAGTCGTTACGGAAACGTTTCCGTATAGATAAAGACTACACTTCACCGTGATAGAAAACAAGTATTTGAGAAAAGAATTTTTAAGATTCGCCTGTTTGGTCGCACGAGTCCTTGATGCTTCGATAGTGTGGGCGCTACGGGCGCCCGCCAGCACTCTATGTACAATTTTTGAGAAAACAGCACCATCTTCACGCTTTACCCAGCTAAAATAGAAGCAATTTACAGCTGTTGCTCAGCCAAAATGTAGGCAATGATTAAGCTTTTGCGCAAGGAGGGGGAGGGATGCTCTGGCACGTTCTGGCATGGATTGTCAGCGGAATCTGGGGTTACGCGGTGGGCGCGGTCACGACCAAAATTCTGCGCGAGCGTAGCATCGAATTGCCGGACCTGTTCTACCTACCTTTCTCGTTGTGCCTCACCTTGGTTACCGTTTTCCTCAACGTAATCCAGTGGATCATCCTCAACTACTTTTCCCACGGTTTGTGTTTCACCCATTTCCTCGTCACCTTGCCGGTGTACCTGGGGACCGCCCCATTTTGTGCGATGCTTCTGACTGATGCCCGTTTTCGACTGTTGCCCAATCGGCTACTGGGCCTGGGGGCTGCGATGCTGTTGCCCGTACTGAGCATTGTCGCCTTGATTCTGCGTAGCCCCGAAGCGCTGGCGCGAGTTTGGGTTTTGGGGCTAGCCATGGGGCTGGTTCTGACTCTCGCCACGTATCTCGGTTTAGGGATGGGAGATGTCAAGCTAGCAGCGCTGCTCAGTGCGTGGCTAGGTCTTTATAACTGGTTCGCGCCCCTAGCGATGCTGCTACTGGCCTCACTCTTGGGCGGCGCGTTTGCCTTAATCCAGGTCATCCGTAAAAAACTTGATTTAGATAAAGACATTGCTTTTGGCCCGTGGCTCATCACGGGCGCCTACATCACGTGGGTGGTGTATCTGCCCTCGATATTGGTGGGCATCTAGCCGCTTTCTCACCGTCCAGGCCGAGTAACCCGGTTCGGGATGCGTGGCGAAATGTGGCAAGATGAACTCATGTTGGAATGTGTCACTGCCGGGGAATCACACGGCGCCGCCCTGATAGCCGTACTCAGTGGACTGCCGGCAGGGATAGAAATCACCACCAATACCCTGACCAAAGCCCTCGCGCAGCGACGGAAGGGCTACGGCAGGGGAACGCGTCAAAAATTTGAGCAAGACGCGGTGACCATCCTTTCGGGACTGCGTCACGGGAAAACCCTGGGCTCCCCGGTCGCAGTTGAAATCAAGAACACCGAATGGCCCAAGTGGCAAACGGTCATGAGTCCCGACCCGGTGTCGCGTCAGGCGCTGCTGCGGGACGCGGGTCGAGGTGACGAGCGCGAATTAGCGCGGAATCTGCAGCTTACGAAGCCGCGGCCGGGACACGCCGATTTTGCCGGCATGATGAAGTACGGTTTCACAGATGCTCGTAACGTGTTGGAGCGTTCTTCCGCTCGGGAAACGGCCGCCAGAGTGGCTTTGGGGGCTTTCGCACAAGCATTGTTGGATCAGGTCGCGGGGATTCGTTTAGTGTCTCACGTCACGTCCGTTGGTTCAGTTTCCGTTCCACTGGACGCGCCGGTGCCGCGGCCGGAAGATGCGGATTATCTCGATAGTGACCCGGTGCGCTGCCTGGATGCGCATACGGCTGAACAGATGGTGCAGGCTATCGATCACGCGCAGCATACGGGCGACACGTTGGGAGGAGTTGTGCAGGTCATCGCCTACGGGGTGCCTGTCGGTTTAGGCTCTCACGTGAGCCGTGACCGCCGACTGGACGCACGTCTGGCCGCCGCCCTCGTCTCTATTCAAGCCGTAAAAGGGGTGGAAATCGGCGCGGCTTTTCTGCAAGCATCCCTGCCGGGCAGCGAAGCCCACGACCCCCTCTACCGCGGTGACCAGCCAGCTGACGCAAACACGGGCTTGGGCACGATAGCGCGACCGACTAACCTGGCGGGTGGCATCGAAGGCGGGATGTCCAACGGCAATCCCATCGTGGTTTCAGCCGCCGTGAAACCTATCTCTACCGTGCCCCACGCTCTGCCGACCCTGGATTTGGCTGATGGCAGCGTGGCGACTGGGCTACACCAGCGTTCGGACACGACCGCGGTGGTGCCGGCAGCCGTCATCGCCCAGGCCGAGGTCGCGCTGGTGCTGGCAGACGCTTTGCTGGAAAAAACGGGCGGGGACTCCGTGGCGGAATGTTCGCGAAACTTGTGGGCCTACCTGGATGAGGTTACGCAAAGGACGACTTTTTCATGACACGTAAAATCGTTCTGATGGGATTGCCCACTTCCGGTAAATCGAAAACTGCCGGGATCTTGGCCCAAATTTTGCACACCACCTGGCTTGACACTGACCTGGAAATCGAGCGGCGTTTCGGCCAATCCGTTCCCTGGATTTTTAAAGAACTCGGAGAACAGGGCTTTCGCGCCCTCGAATACGCGGTCGTTCGGGATGCGTTACAGGGCTCAGCCCGGATTGTTTCCCTGGGGGGTGGCGCCCCGGCCTACGCTCCGACCCGCGAGCTACTGAGCGAACACACCGTTTACTACCTGAAGGCTGACCCGGACTTCCTGGTGAACCGGCAAATCCAACGCTCCGAGCGCTCTGGCCAGAAAAAGGATGCCCAAGTCCGTCCCTTGCTGGCAGGCAACCTGCGAGAAAGGATGCATGAGTTGTATCGGGAGCGAAAAGACATCTATGAGAGTACCGCCACGGTCATTATTGACGCACAGAGCAAACGTAGCGAAATGGCTGGGGCAATCATCGCGCATGAAGAACGTCTGGCTGACTGCATCTGGGTATCCACCCCCGGCGAACCCTATGCCGTCAGCTTCGGGCAAGACTTAAACGCCCAGGTTGCGGCCTTGATGAAGGCGCACACAAACAAAGTCTTGGTGCTCAGTGCGCCCCCGGTGACGTCGGCGGCTAACGGTTTGGCGCAGCACTTGGAATCGCTGGGCAAACAAACCACGGTGAAAGTGCTACCTGACGGAGAAGCCGCGAAACAGCTCACGGTGCTTTCCGAGGTGTGGGAGGCGGCAGCCAGCGCGGGTCTGGAACGCCGTGACACGATTGTAGCTCTCGGCGGGGGAGCTACCACTGACCTAGGCGGCTTTGCAGCGGCGACCTGGCTGCGCGGCGTTGACCTCATTACGGTACCGACGACCTTGTTGGCAATGGTTGATGCCGCTGTCGGAGGCAAGACCGGCATTGATTGGAGTACCGGGAAAAACTTAGTGGGGGCGTTTTATCCTCCTCTCGGGGTGGCAGTGGATTTCACGACTTTGCGTACCCTGTCGCCAGACCACCTCCGAGAGGGGCTGGCGGAGGCCTTGAAGTGCGGGTTTATCCGCGACCAACAGATTCTAGACATTGCCCAGGACCACGCGTCGGCGCTGCTGAATCCGGATTCCCCTCAGCTTCGCGACATTATTCGCCGCGCCGTGAAGGTAAAAGCCGACGTTGTTTCCACCGATTTGTATGAATCGGGTCAGCGGGAGTACTTGAACTACGGACATACTCTGGCTCACGCCATAGAACGCGTGGAGGACTACCGTTTTCCCCACGGTTTAGCGGTCTCTATCGGGATGGTCTATGCCGCGAACCTCGCCGCGGTGCTGGGGATCGGTCCCAAAGACTTGGTTGTGCGGCTGCGCGATCAGCTGGAAGCGGTCGGCCTACCCACCACCTATACTGCCCACACTTTTGCGGAATTGTTACCCATCATGTTTAGCGATAAAAAAGTTCGCGGCGGGCAGCTGCGGTTCGTCCTGCTGGAGGATTGGGGCAAACCTGTGGTCACTGCCGTGGCTGATTCTGAGGCTCTGACCAAAGCCGCCGAAATGACGGGAATTGCCCTGTGAGTTCACGCTGTTCGCTGGCTTTAGTATCCCTGCCGGGAGCCCGTTTGCAAGAGTTAGCCCAATCGATTTCACCGGACATCGGCCTGCCCGTCGCTTCCGATTCAGGCCTTGATGCTTGGTCATCGCACAGTGCACCAGCCATTTTTATTCTGCCCTCTGACGTGCTCGAGAGTGGTTCATCCGCCCTGGTCGGGAACTTTCGACAGGCCGGGAATCTGGTATTTTTCCTAGATTTGCCCTGGGAGGAGTCGTGGCAGGCCATGAACCCGGAAAAACTCAGCGACCCTAACGGCCTGCCTTGGCGCGCCACCTATCGCCGTCTGGCCCAAAAACGTCGTGAGGACCTAATAGCACACAGTGACTATACGGTGCCGACCGAGGGAACCTTGACCGAACTTGCACGGCGACTGTTGACAGTTATCGCTGAAAACGGCTGCAGTTAGCCAACGGCGCGCTTTTTCGGTAGACTGTTTGAGCTGATTTGCTAACTGTTAAGACTGTGAAGGATGAAACGTGGCAACGACTAATGATTTGAAAAACGGCTTGGTAATGAAGATTGACAACCAGTTGTGGCAGGTTGTCGAATTTCAACATGTGAAGCCCGGCAAGGGGCCGGCTTTCGTGCGCACCAAGATAAAAAACATCCTTTCGGGCAAGATTGTCGACCGCACCTTTAACGCGGGACTAAAGATTGAAACCGCTACCGTGGACCGCCGCGACATGACCTACTCTTACAACGACGGTACCGACTACGTGTTTATGGACGAAAAGACTTTTGAAATGGTTAGTGTCACTCCCGAAATTGTTGGGGACGCCGCACACTTCCTGCTGGAAAACCAGAAATGCATTTTGGCTTTCAATGAAGGCAACGTTTTGTTCATCGAACTGCCGGCCTCCGTCGTCTTAGAGATTTCGCACACGGAACCGGGCTTGCAGGGCGATCGCTCCAATGCGGGTACTAAGCCGGCGACCCTGGAGACTGGCTATGACATTCAAGTGCCGCTGTTCCTGAATATCGGCGACAAAGTGAAGGTTGATACCCGCTCCGGCGAATACATTTCGCGGGTTACCGATTAATACTGCAGTGGACGCGAGTCGGGGCGCAGGCTTCCGGCTCGCGTTACGCATTTTGTGAGGGGACGAGATAGTGGGACATAAATTGCCGCGGCGCACGCGGGAGCGGGTTAGAGCCGTAGATGTGCTTTATGAGGCACATGTTCGGGGTTGGGATACTCCCGAAGGCATTTTTTCCCTGGCCCAGATTCGTCAGGACGAGACGACCGCCCAGACCCCACTTCCGGACTATGCCATCGAAATTTTGGAAGGTGTGGCTCAGCATTTAGAGCGGATTGATGCGGCTTTGGCGACATATTCAAAAGCGTGGCCTTTGCATCGGATGCCTGAGGTCGACCTGGCTATTATGCGGGTTGCGACCTGGGAGATTCTGTTCAATCCCGATGTGGAAGGAGCCGTTGCCATCACCGCCGCTATGCAAATCGCGGAGGAACGTTCTACTGACGAGTCGCCGAAGTTTATCAACGGTTTGCTGGGGGCCATCAACGATATGAAAGACGCGTTGACTAAAACCGAGGGTGAGCAAGCCTTGAGCGGTGAAGCGAGTGCCAAACTTGAGTCCTCGATACCCCAGAGCTTTGACACCGCCGCAAAAACGGCAGCGGCGGGCGGTGTCTTGGAACAGATTGACTTAGACACCCTGGAATAGCGTCCGCGGTTAGTCGCGGTTCATCATTTCTCGCAGGATATCTGCGGACTTTTCCGAGTTGTCCAGAGTTTCGTTGATAGTTTGGGCTTTCTGTTGCGCTTTTGCCCACTTTTGGAAACGAGCCGCGGCCTCGGGAGAATTGTCGGGTTGTGTGACCTCATCCTGGTTCAGCTCCGGCGTGTCCTCGTTGCCAAAGAGAAGCTGCATTAATAGCTCGCGTTTTTCATCCATAACCCTATTATCGGTGATTTTTCCCCGGAGTTTAGCTCGAAAACGCCCGTGTTCAGAAATTGCCTCGTCACCTGGAGGAATTCAACATTCCCGACCCAATTTTCGGCGGCGCGGGCGCGGGATTCGGTGGAGCGGGAAAAAACGTGTACTATTGAGCCGCAATAAAACCTTTAATTTCGCCCTGTGAGGCAGAAAGGAAAAATATGGAAAAAACAGTGTTGGGCAGTGCTGACATTGCCCGTTCGCTGAAACGACTGGCCTTCGAGATAATGGAGAAAAACCAGGGTCTTGAAGATGTCGTTCTGTTAGGAATCCCCACCCGTGGCGTTGAGCTAGCCAATCGGTTGGGGACTTTTTTAAAGGAAAATAATCCCGATACAGATGTTCCGATCGGCACTTTGGACATCACCCTGTACCGCGATGATCTTTCCCGTCAACCGATACGAGTACCTAAACCCACCGTGATGCCTCAGACCGGCATTGACGGCAAAACGGTCATCCTCGTCGACGACGTGCTCTATTCCGGACGCACGATTCGGGCTGCGCTCGATGCGTTGAACGATCACGGCCGACCTGCCCAAGTGCAGCTAGCCGTGCTGGTGGACCGTGGTCACCGGGAACTTCCGATTCGTGCAGACTACATCGGCAAGAATCTGCCCACGTCACGGACGGAACAAATACTCGTAAAACTTCAAGACAGTGACGGCGAAGACGCCGTGATTATTGCAGACGGGAAGGAATAAAAATCATGCGACATTTACTCTCTGCGGCTGATTTGAGCCACGAAGATGTCCTGAAAATTTTGGATACTGCCGAAGCCATGGCGATGACCCAGGCTCAAAAGGTGAAAAAACTGCCGACCTTGCGCGGTAAAACCGTGGTCAACCTCTTTTTTGAGAACTCCACCCGGACCCGGATTTCTTTTGAAACCGCGGCCAAGCGCCTCAGCGCGGACGTCATCAACTTTTCCGCGAAAGGTTCCTCGGTAGCGAAAGGCGAATCCCTGAAAGATACGGCTTTGACCCTGCAGGCTATGCGGGTTGACGGCATCGTTATCCGCCATTCCTCCTCCGGAGCGGCCTACCGTTTGGCTAACGCCGGCTGGTCTGACGTGCCCGTGCTCAACGCGGGGGATGGGGAACACCAACACCCCACTCAGGCTCTGCTCGACGCGATGACCCTGCGCCGGCACTACCTGGGCTTGAGCGGCGGCGACCTTGCCGGTAAAGACCTCAACGGTGCTCACGTGGTCATTGTGGGCGATATCCTGCACTCTCGCGTCGCTCGTTCCAACGTGGACTTGATGTCGACTTTGGGCGCTCATGTGACCCTGGTCGGTCCGCCGACCCTGATGCCGGTCGGGGTGGAAGACTGGAAGTGCGATGTGTCCTACGACTTGGATGCGGCTCTGGCCACCAATCCCGATGCGGTGATGATGCTGCGGGTGCAGCGCGAGCGTATGAGTTCTGCCGGTGGCGGTTATTTCCCCTCCGTGGTCGAGTATCACCGGGCTTACGGTTTGAACAACACCCGTTTCACTAACCTGCCCGAACGTACGGTTATCATGCACCCCGGTCCGATGAACCGTGGTATGGAAATCTGCGCCCAAGCCGCAGATTCCGCAAAGTCTGTCATTGTTGAACAAGTTGGAAACGGCGTGAGTGTCCGGATGGCTGCCCTTTACCTTTTGCTCGCGCCGGAAGGAGGCCTGCTGTGAAGGAATATTTGATTAAGAACGTGACCCTGCCGAACGGTGAGGGGGCTGACATTGCTGTCAAGGACGGCATTTTTGCGGGTGTAGGCGCGAATGCGGCGGATGCTGTTTCCGCCGGCGCTACCACCATTGATGGCAACGGCTTGGTGGCTTTGCCCGGCCTGGTTGATATGCACACTCACCTGCGCGAACCTGGCGGCGAAGACGCGGAAACGGTCGCTTCCGGCACGCTTTCAGCGGCTTACGGCGGTTATACATGTGTTCACGCGATGGCCAACACCACTCCCGTCCAGGACAACGCCGGTATCGTCGAGCAGGTCGTGCACTTGGGGAACCTCGCGGGCTGGGTACAGGTGTGCCCGGTCGGTGCCGTTTCCGCCGGTCTGCAAGGTGAACACCTGGCCGACTTGGGGTCCATGAACCGTTCAGACGCACACGTCACGGTGTTTTCTGACGACGGAAAATGCGTTTCCGACCCGGTGTTGATGCGCCGCGCCCTGGAATACGTAAAGACCTTTGACGGTGTGGTCGCTCAGCACGCCCAAGACCCGCGCCTGACGGAAAACGCGCAGATGAACGAGTCTCCGCTGTCTGCGGTTATGGGTATGCCCGGTTGGCCGGCCGTGGCGGAAGAAGCCATTATTCTGCGCGATATCCAGTTAGCTTCCCACGTGGGTTCGCGCGTCCACATCTGTCACGTGTCCACCGCAGGCTCGGTCGACATCGTGCGGTGGGCCAAGAGCCGCGGCATTGCCGTGACTGCCGAAGCTACCCCGCACCACATCCTGCTGACCGAGGAAATGGCTCAGACCTACGACCCGCGCTACAAGGTCAACCCTCCGCTGCGCACTGCTGCGGACACTGAAGCCTTGGTGGCTGGTCTGATGGACGGCACCATTGACTGTATCGGTACCGACCACGCGCCACATCCTTTGGAGGAAAAGGACTGCGAGTGGCAAGCCGGGGCTTTCGGCATGATTGGTTTGGAAACCGCCCTGCCGGTGGTTCAGAAAGTCATGGTCGATACTGGCAAGTTCACGTGGGAGGACGTGGCGCGAGTCATGTCTACCGCGCCGGCGCATATTGGCCGAGTCAAGGAACAGGGTCAGGGCATCGTCACAGGTAAACCGGCGAACCTGACCTTGTGGGATCCATCCACACGCCGCACCATTGACCTGGAGTCGCAGCATTCCCTGTCCACAAACACCCCCTACCTCGGCATGGAACTGCCCGGTCAGGCGCGGTACACCATGTGGAAGGGCGAGTTCACGATTATGGACGCCACGGCTATCCCGCTCGATCAGCGCTAAGAATATGACAACGATGGAAATGCCTGGTCAAGGCCATAATCCACAAGGTAGCGCCCGCCCCGCGCTCCCGATGGATCGGGAAGATGCGGTGCTGGTTCTGGAGGATGGTTTTGCCCTGACGGGCAAGGCTTACGGAGCCAGCGGGCGAACCTTGGGTGAAGTCGTGTTTTCCACTGGAATGACCGGCTATCAAGAATCCCTCACAGATCCTTCCTATCATCGGCAAATCTTGGTTATGACCGCGCCGCACATCGGCAACACCGGCATGAACACGACCGACCCGGAATCTAACCAGATTTGGGTGGCGGGTTATGTCGTGCGCGATCCGGCCCGCCGAGCCTCGAACTGGCGTGCCGAAAGTGACCTGGACGATGAGCTGGTGCGTCACGGCATCGTGGGGATTAGCGATGTGGATACGCGAGCCTTGACTTTGCATATTCGTCAAGCCGGTGCCCTGCGGGGAGGCATTTTTTCGGGCGACGCCCTGCCGGTCGGCGCCGAAAACTTGGAACCCCACGCGGTCGCGGCTTTACGATCCATCATTCAAGACTCCCCGCGTATGGCGGGGGCGGCGCTCAGCGCCGAAGTCTCTACCAAAACCCCCTATGTGATTGCTCCCACCGGTGAATTCGCCGGTGGGAGCCCACGGGCGGTGTTGGCTGCATTGGACTTGGGGGTTAAGTCTCGCACCCCGGAAATTTTGGCTTCCCTCGGCGTGGAAGTTCATGTGTTTCCCGCGGACTCGACCCTGAAAGACCTGCAGTCCATTAGTCCGGACGGGGTGTTTTTCTCAAACGGGCCCGGCGACCCCAGCGCATCCACCCATGAAATCGAGCTGCTACGCGAGGTGCTGGACGCGGGACTGCCGTACTTCGGAATCTGTTTCGGCAATCAGCTGTTGGGCCGAGCCCTAGGCTACGGAACTTACAAGCTCGTTTACGGCCACCGGGGTGTGAACCAGCCGGTATTGGATCGACGCACCGGGAAAGTCGAAATTACCGCCCACAACCACGGTTTCGCGGTAGATATGCCGCTGGGAGAAGCCTCGGTAACGCCCTTTTGCAACGGGAAATACGGCCGAGCGGAAGTCACCCACATCGGACTGAACGACAATGTCGTAGAAGGACTGAGGTGCCTGGACATCCCGGCCTTTTCCGTGCAATATCACCCCGAAGCTGCCGCCGGTCCTCACGATGCCTCACACCTATTCAACGACTTTTTACAGATGATGCTGCAACACCGCTGTGAAAAGCCCACCGGGAAGGCGGATGCCTGATGCCGTTGCGTCAAGATTTACATTCTGTTATGGTCATCGGCTCCGGGCCGATTGTCATCGGTCAAGCGGCCGAGTTTGACTATTCGGGCACTCAAGCCTGTCGAGTGCTGCGTAATGAGGGCTTGAAAGTTATCCTGGTCAACTCCAACCCCGCCACGATTATGACCGACCCGGAGGTTGCCGACTGCACCTATATCGAACCGATTACCACCGAGTTTTTGGAATCGATTATCGCTAAGGAACGCCCCGACGCGTTGCTGCCCACTCTGGGCGGACAAACGGCCTTGAACGCGGCGGTTAATCTGAGCGAAGCCGGGATTTTGGACAAATACCAGGTCGAACTCATCGGCGCTAATGCCGCGGCCATCAACGCGGGCGAGGACCGGGAAGAATTTAAGAAAGTCGTGGAACGCTGCGGTGCGGAAGTGGCCCGGTCTTTCATTGCTCATTCCCTAGAGGAGGTCAACGCCGCGGTCGCGCAGCTCGGTTTTCCGGTCGTGGTGCGCCCGTCCTTTACTATGGGGGGCTTGGGTTCCGGGATTGCCTATAATCAACAGGATTTGGAACGGATTGCCGCGGCGGGGCTGTCCGATTCGCTGACGAACGAAGTTCTGTTGGAAGAAGCCATCATCGGGTGGAAGGAATATGAGCTCGAACTGATGCGGGACCGCGCCGATAATGTCGTGGTCGTGTGTTCTATCGAGAACCTGGACCCAGTCGGGGTGCATACGGGGGATTCCATCACGGTAGCGCCCGCCATGACTTTGACCGATCGGGAAATGCAACGGTTGCGCGATATCGGGATTGCCGTCATTCGTGAGGTCGGTGTGGACACGGGCGGGTGCAATATCCAGTTCGCCGTCCACCCCCAGACCGGCCGGATTATCGTCATTGAAATGAACCCGCGCGTGTCGCGTTCTTCGGCTCTGGCATCAAAGGCAACAGGTTTCCCGATTGCCAAAATTGCCGCGCGGCTGGCGGTGGGTTACACCTTGGACGAGATTCCCAACGACATTACGCTGTCCACTCCGGCGTCTTTCGAGCCCACCTTGGATTATGTGGTGGTGAAAGCCCCGCGGTTTGCTTTTGAAAAGTTCCCCGCGGCCGACCCGACACTGACCACCACCATGAAATCGGTGGGGGAAGCGATGGCTATCGGCAGAAACTTTACCGAGGCCCTGCAAAAGGCGTTGCGCTCCCTGGACAAGCGCGGATCCAGTTTTGACTTTGCCCAGCCCGCTCCCAACCCGGAGCAAACCGCGCAGTTGTTGGAACAAATGGCTACCCCGACGGAGCGACGCTTGACCCAGGTGGTGCAGGCAATCCGTGGGGGAGCGTCGGCTGCGGACATCTATGCTGCAACCAAAATAGACCCGTGGTTTATCGACCAGTTGTTTATCCTCTGCGAGGTGGCCCAGCGTCTGCGGGAAGCTCCCGCTTTGCAACCCCAGCTGCTGCGCGAAGCGAAACGTCATGGATTCTCAGACCTGCAAATTGCCCAGATTAGGGGCATTTCAGAGGACACCGTGCGGGAAGTTCGGGACGCTTTTGGCCTACACCCGGTGTACAAGAAGGTCGACACCTGCGCCGGGGAATTCGCCGCGAACACGCCTTACCATTATTCGTCCTACGACCTCAGTACCGAGGTGCAGCCGCGTGAGAAGCCGGCGGTCATCATCTTGGGTTCCGGACCGAATCGAATCGGGCAGGGTATCGAATTCGACTACTCTTGCGTGCACGCTGCCCTGACGCTGAAAGACGACTACGACACGATTATGGTCAACTGTAACCCCGAGACCGTGTCGACCGACTATGACATCGCCTCGCGGCTCTACTTTGAACCCTTGACCTTTGAAGACGTCTATGAGGTGTACCGGGCGGAACTGGCTTGCGGTCCGGTGGCTGGGATGATTGTCCAGTTGGGAGGCCAGACCCCGCTGTCCCTGGCGCGGCGCCTTACTGATGCTGGAGTGCCGATTCTAGGCACCCAAGCGCGCGCGATTGACCTAGCTGAGGACCGGCAAGAGTTTGAACGGGTCTATACTGCCGCTGGAGTGGCTGCCCCCGCCCACGGCACCGCCACCACGGATGCCGGAGCGCGAGACATCGCCGCCGAGATTGGGTTTCCCCTGCTGGCCCGCCCCTCCTACGTGCTGGGGGGTCGAGGCATGGAAATCATTTTCAACGCCGACCATTTTGAGGATTACCTCAGTCGATTGGGTCCGGATTCGGCCGGAGTCGGCGCCGGACCGCTGCTCATTGACCATTTCATGGACGATGCCATCGAAATCGATGTGGATGCGCTCTTTGACGGTCACGAGCTGTACCTAGCTGGCGTGATGGAGCATATCGAGGAGGCGGGGATTCACTCCGGAGACTCGGCTTGCGTGCTGCCTCCCGCCACGCTCTCGGGCACGATAATTAACCAGATACGCGCCGCGACTGAATCCATTGCTCAAGGCGTGGGCACTGTCGGGCTCATCAATATTCAGTTCGCGCTGGCGGCGGGAGTGCTCAACATTATCGAAGCGAACCCCAGGGCGTCGCGCACCGTTCCGTTCGTGGCGAAAGCGACCGGGGTTCCCCTGGCGAAGGCGGCCGCCAAAGTCATGACCGGCACCACCATTGCCCAGTTGCGTGAATGCGGCATGCTGCCGGGCGTGGACTTTGCCCAGTGGAGTAGCTTTCCCGATATTGCCGTCAAGGAAGTGGTCCTTCCTTTCAAGCGTTTCCGCACCTTTAGCGGCACGATGGTCGATACGATTCTGGGACCGGAAATGCGTTCGACCGGCGAGGCGATGGGCTTGGGAATGAATCTGCCCATGGCCTATGCTAAGTCGGAGTTGGCTACGGTAGGAGCGCTGCCCAAACCGGGCAAGACTATCGTGGTGACAGTGTCTGACCGAGATAAACGCCACATTATTCTGCCGTGTTCGCGCCTCCACCAGCTGGGTTACAAGCTGGTGGCTACCGAGGGGACGGCTTCGGTCTTGGAACGCAATGGGATTCCGGTCACTCGGGTGGAAAAGGATCGGCAACTCACCGATGGGTCAGCCGACACGGCTTTCAGCTCTTTCGTGAAATCTGCGGAAGTTGGCATGGTCGTCAACACTCCGGAACGCGGCAAGGGGACTCGCGAAGCGGGATACCGGATTCGCACCGCGGCCGCTACCGCCAACAAGGTCATCATCACGACTATGCGCACTCTCCAGGTCGCTGTCCAGGTGATGGATTTCCTCAGCCAGGGACAGACTTTCACGGTGCGGTCTTTGCAGGAACGACAAATTGAAATGGAAAAGTCCGATACTCGGATGCCCGGTAAGGCATAAAATGGCTTTTCAGGGAGCTCGGATTTTTGCTCTGAGCGAGTTCCTGATGTCACTTGAGAAAGGGAAGTCATGAGCGCTGCGCCAGAAGCAAATCCTGTCGAACCGTTTGGAAAACGTTGCCTCGAAACCATTGCGGACCGGGGTTCTCTCTGCGTGGGGATAGATCCTCACCCGGAGCTATTAGAAGCCTGGGGTTTGCCGCGCAGCGGGGCTGGCGTATGGGATTTTTCCATGCGCGTGCTGGACGCACTGGGCGATTTGTGTGGATTCTTTAAGCCGCAATCGGCGCTGTTCGAGGGATATGGTGCTTCCGGTATTTCCGCGCTCACCGCGACTTTGCGGGCAATTCACGACGTTGGCGCAATCAGCATTGCGGATGTGAAGCGCGGCGACATCGGTTCCACCATGAGCGCCTACGCGAGGGCGTACCTGTCAGAAGGGCCGTTGGAGGCTGACGCGATGACGCTGAGCCCGTTCTTGGGATTCGAGTCCCTGCGTCCCGCGCTGGACCTGGCAAAACAGAACGGCAAGGGGACGTTTGTACTGGCGTTAACCTCAAACCCGGAGTCCGCCTCAATCCAATCAGCGATGATTTCGAATGAGGGTGGAACACCTGAGAAGTCCCTGGCTGCGGATATTATGCAACGTGCGGGTGAGGAAAATCGTCAGGCGGCACAAGCGGGGTACTGGGGTCACGTAGGTTTGGTCGTGGGAGCCACCGTTGGGGAGCGTATGCGCGGTTTAGAGTCTCTCCTTGACGAAGCGAATGCGCCGCTGCTGGTTCCCGGCTTTGGCGCTCAGGGTGGAAACCCGGAAAGTATCGCCAAAGTCTTTGGGAAAGCTACAGACCGGATTATAGTTTCGAGTTCTCGCGGGATTTTGCGCCGCGGTCCCGAGGCGGGTGCGCTACAAGCCGCCTTCGGAGAAAATTTAGAATCCCTTAAATCCCTAATTTCGTGAAGCAATACTGTATAGAATGCTCACTAGGGTTGGTCGTTGACCAATTCGGGCCCACAAAGAAGACAGAAAAACAGGAGTATAGCAAATGGCACTTCCTCCACTTACCGCTGAGCAGCGCGCGGAAGCCTTGAAAAAGGCTGCGGCGGCGCGTAAACATCGTGCTGAAGTCAAAGCCGATTTAAAGAACCGCAAAAAGACGCTGTCCCAAGTTTTGAAGGCTGCCGAAAAGGACGAAGCCCTGGCAAAGATGAAAGTTCAGTCTTTGCTGGAGTCGCTTCCTCGCGTCGGAGCTAAGACCGCCGCCTTGGCGATGGAAGAAATCGGGATTTCTCCGGCTCGCCGCATCCGTGGTCTTGGTCCCCACCAGACCGCCGAACTCATCAAGCGTTTCGGCTGATGGCGGCCGCCGGCGCTACCGCCCGGCTGTTCATACTTAGCGGACCCACCGCTGTTGGAAAGGGAACAGTGGTGGGTTCTCTCTGTGCGAATTTTCCGGGAGAGTTTTACCTGTCCATTTCTGCCACCACTCGAGATCCTCGACCGGGGGAAGTCGATGGACAGTCCTATATTTTCATGACGAAACCCCAGTTCGAACAGCTAATCGAAACCGGGGGACTGTTGGAGTGGGCACAGGTTCACGGCAAAAACTACTACGGTACCCCAGCCGCCCCGGTCGATGAGGCTTTACGTCAGGGCAAACCGGTTCTGTTGGAAATCGACTTGGCGGGAGCCCGGCAGGTAAAAGCTCTGCGTCCAGATGCGCACACCATTTTCCTCAAGCCCCCGTCTTGGGAGGAACTGGTGCGCCGTTTGCAGGGGCGTGGCACGGAGTCCCCGGAAGAGCAACGTCTGCGCTTGGATACGGCGCGCACCGAGTTGGCTGCCGCTGAGGAATTTGACGAAATCGTGGTCAATGACGAAGTGCCTAACGCTACCGCGCAACTGGCTAAAATTATGGGTTTGCGCTAGGATAGCTGGGCTGAATAAACCAAAAATCACTATTGAGGGGGATTTTTTATGACCGGAACCGTCGCTCACCCCGAGGGTATCACTGACCCGCCTATTGACGACCTGCTGGAAAACGTTGATTCTAAGTACGCCCTAGTGGCTTTCGCGGCTGCTCGCGCACGCCAGATTAACACCTATAACCAGCAGCTGGAAGCGGGCCTGTTGGACACTATCGGCCCGCTGGTTGATCACGGTCGGCGGGAAAAGCCCCTGTCTATTGCCATGCATGAAATCGCGCAGGGCATGTTGGATATGCAGTTAAAGGGCGATGAGCCAGAAGACGAGGCTCCTGAGGAGGACACCTCGGAAACGGTAAATCCGCTGGAAGCCTTGGCGGTTTCTTTCTCCGAGGGCCTCGCGAAAGATGACAACGCCTGAACTTGACGCTCCCCACGGTCCAGAGAAAACCGTCATCTTGGGGGTGGGAGCCTCCGTGGCCGCGTTTAAAGCCATTGAAGTGCTGCGCAGTCTCATCGCTGCCGGGGTCAATGTGTGGGTTTGTCCCACGGTTGATTCGCTCAATTTTGTGGGGAAGGCGACCTGGGAATCCCTGAGCAATCACCCGATTCATACGGACGTGTTCCAGACCCCTGACTTCATTACCCACGTAGCCCTAGGCAGCCAAGCTGACCTGTTCCTGACGGTGGGAGCTTCCGCCGATTTGATGGCACGTTTCCGCATGGGTCTAGCTGACGAGTTCCTCACCCTAGTTGCAATCACAGTCGACTGCCCGCGTCTCATCGCCCCGTCGATGCACCCCACAATGTGGGAAAACGCGGCGACCCAGGACAACGTGGCGGTGCTGCGTGAACGGGGCTGGCGCTTTATTGGTCCCGAAACCGGCAAGCTGGCCGACAACTCCCATGGCATCGGACGCCTCAGTCAACCAGACGTCATTTGTGATGCGGTTTTGGCACAGCTCGGTATGAGTGCCCTCGGTTCCATCGATTAGTTTTCACAAGGCCGCCACATGAGTTTTCGTTCCGTAGTGGTTTCCGCCGGGGGGACTCGCGAGCCCTGGGACGAAGTGCGCTTCTTGGGGAATCGGTCTACCGGACGCCAGGGCTGTGAGGTGGCTCGGGCAGCTCTAAAGACCGGAGCCGACGTCACGTTAGTGTCTGCCAACGTGGAAGCAGCCCTCATTCCTCGCGGGGTCAAGGTCATGGAGGCCCCTACTGCGGAAGAGATGCTTCGCCAAATGAACGCCGCCGCCGCGGGGGCAGACCTGATAGTCATGTGCGCTGCCGTAGCGGACTTTCGCCCCATCCGAGTCTCGGGAAAGATAACCCGACACGCCGACACTATCCCCACCTTGCAGTTGGAACGCACCCCCGACGTCCTGATGAATCTCATTAAGCACCGCCGCGTGGGCCAGACCATTGTCGGCTTTGGGGCGCTGACTGGCAGTGAGGCGCAGGTGCGGGAACAAGGCCGTAAGAAAGCCCTGGACAAAGGTGCCGACCTGCTGTGCGTCAATCGGGTCGGGGACGGCCACGGTTTCGCAGCCGCGAGGAACACCTTGTTTTTTTTCGATTCGCAAGGTAACGAACGAGGTCAAGCAAGTGGCACGAAACTTGAAGTCGCCGAGGTCCTGCTCCAACTAGCTGGAGAAATCTCGCAAAGTCACTAGAATTCTTTTATGAGTAAAAAAGTCACTTTCACATCTGAATCTGTCACTGAAGGACATCCCGATAAGGTTTGCGACCGGATTGCCGACTCAATTCTGGACGCTATCTTGGAACAAGATCCGGCGGCGCACGTTGCGGTAGAGACGTTTGTCACGACCGGGCTGGTCCATGTTATGGGTGAAGTGACGACCGAGGCTTACGTAGAGATTCCCCACATTGTGCGTCACGAGATTGCCCAGATAGGCTACACATCCTCGGAGATCGGCTTTGATGGTCGCAGCTGCGGCGTGATGGTGTCCTTGGGGCAGCAATCCCCGGACATTGAAGCGGGCGTCAGCCATTCCCTGGAAGTACGTCAGCGGCCCGAAGCCTATGACCCCCTGGAACAGCAAGGCGCTGGTGACCAAGGGATTATGTTCGGATATGCTTGCGATGAAACCCCCGATTTGATGCCGATGCCGATTTGGTTGGCGCATAAACTGTCCCAACGCCTGGCTCAGGTGCGCAAAGAGGGGATTGTCTCCGGATTGCGTCCTGATGGCAAAACCCAGGTCTCGGTTGAGTACGAGGACGGGGTGCCGCGCGCCCTGTCGACTATCGTGGTTTCAACCCAGCATGCGCCGGATCGCACCCAGGCGGAACTGCACGCCATGGTCGAAGCGGAGGTTATTCGCCCGGTGCTCGATCAGTTGAATATCGACCTGGACACGAAGGACGCGGAAATTTTGGTGAATCCTTCGGGTCAATTCATTATCGGCGGACCCGCCGCGGACTCCGGTTTGACCGGTCGCAAGATTATTGTGGATACCTACGGAGGCATGGCGCGTCACGGGGGAGGGGCTTTTTCCGGTAAGGACGCCTCAAAGGTCGATCGTTCGGCCTCTTACGCTTTGCGTTGGATTACCAAGAATATTGTGGCGGCCGGTTTGGCGAAGCGCTGCGAAATCCAAATCGCTTACGCGATTGGCCGAGCCAACCCGGTGTCCCTGTCAGTGGAAACCTTTGGGACTGGTGTCGTGGCAGATGAGGAACTGGCCGCGGCGATTCGTGAGACTTTCGATTTGCGTCCCGCCGCTATCATTCGGGATTTGGATTTGACCCGTCCGATTTTCCGCTACACCAGTAACTATGGCCATTTTGGGCGTGATGGCTTCAGTTGGGAAGAAACCAATCGGGCGCAAGCTCTCAAGGATTATTTCCAGTAAAACCGGCTGTGGGGGCTGGTTTTGGCCCCGACTTCCGGGACGAAATGGCAACTGCCGGATTTTCGTATTCGGGGTATGAGTTGTAATTAAGTCGTGTTTGCTGAACCGATATTGCCACTGGACGATTTCGCACCTCCCGGACCGCGGGCGGTGCAGGTCGATGGTGTGGAAAAGCCCGTGGCGGCGGTTCTGCTCAACACGTTTACCCCCGCTTTGTCCCGGCCTCTCGACTTCCTGATTCCCCCAAAGCTCGATGCCGCGGCCGCTCCGGGGGTGTTAGTGAAAGTGAAAGTCGGGACAAAACGCTACACCGGTGTCATCGTGGACCGTAAAGACAGCACCGACTGGCAAAAACCGCTGCGGGAAATCGAACGCACTTTGGGCGACCTGCCTCTGTTGGACACTTCCACCTTGGAATTGCTGGAAAATGTCTCACTCTATTACGGGACAGGACCCTCCTCACTGCTGCGTTACGCCCTGCCGGAGCGGCGCGTCAAGGTGGAACAGGCCTTTTCTACCGACCCTCCTCTGTGGGATACGACCGCGGTCACGGTGGAGCCACCAGAGCGAACGACCTGGGCGCGTTATGCCGGGGGCGCCGAGTTCTACTCTGAACTGTGTCGGGGACACCACCCTCGTGCCGTGGTCAGTGCGCTACCGCTGGGGAACAATCCGCATTTCCAGCCCGCCTCGCGTTTCCAACCCATAGCCGAATTAGCGGCGGCGGCCTGGGCTAACGGGGAACAATCCCTGGTGGTGATGCCCACGGTAGAGCAAGCTGATGAAGCCTATCTGTATCTACGTGACTACTTTGCCGACTCGGACCAAGTTGTGCTGTATACCTCGGAAATTCCCACTGCCGCCTCCTATGAAACGTTCTTGCGTTCCCGTTTTGGCACCGCCGCGATAGTGGTCGGCACCCGCGGCGCCGTATTTTTGCCGCTGGCCCGCCCCGGTTTGTTTTACCTCTGGGACGACTTGGCATGGTCACTAAGCTCGGACATGTTCCCGAACTTTTCTGCCCGGCAAGTCCTGCTGATGCGTTCCCAGCTATGCGGTGCCGCTGTGGTGTTGGCGCACTATTCAGTCAGCGCGGGGGATTTGCAGCTCGTCACCCGCCACTTCGCCAGCGGTTTGGCCCCCCACCGCGAAGTTTTGCGCCAGTGTACGGGACGCTTTGAATTTCTCAGCGAGGATGCACAGCTGGCGGAAGGCATGACAGGGGCGATGCTCCTGCCCAATGCCGCTTTACGCCTGGTGCGCCAGGGTTTGAAATCCGGTCCGGTTTTGGTGCTGGTGCCTCCTGATGGCGCGTTTTCGGTCGTGAGCTGTGCAAACTGCGGCGCTAATGCAGTGTGCGAAGTGTGCGGTGGACCGTTGACTTTCCAGGGTTCCCGGCTGGTTTGCACTCGCTGCGGAAACGTCCCCACCAACTATGCCTGTCCGAACTGTGCCAGTATGAAAATGCGCGGGCGCCACCTCCAGTCACGCACGGTAATTGATGACATTGGGCGGTCATTTTCCGGAGTGCCAGTGTTGGTTTCCCGCCCTGGAAAAGGCCGGGTTGGCCTCATCGATGGAGCATCGCGCCTGGTCATAGCCCATCCGGGGGGCGAACCTTTCGCCGTGGGCGGGTACGAAGCCGCGGTTATCCTACGGGCTCACATGTGGGCCAATCGTACCGCCCTGTGGACTGTCCAGGAAGTCATGCGGCAATTTCTGGCAGCCGGAGCTTTGGTGAAACCTCAGGGGCGCATCTTGGTGACGAACCGGATTGACCCGCGCCTGGAACAGGCTCTGGTACGGTGGGACCCCTGGGGTTTCGCCGCCTTAGACCTGCGGGAACGCGAAGCGGGACACTTTGCCCCCGCGTGGCGCACGGCTTTGTTGCAGGGGCAATCCCTGGGTGAGGTGTTAGCTTTTCTGCGCCAGAGATTTCCTGAAATCACGGTATTCGGCCCGGTTCCAGCACGGGAAAACCCCGCTCTCAGCACTGCGTTCGTGTCGGTGGCGCTGCGCGACAGTCAAGATTTCGGGCGGGCGCTGCGCGCGGTGGAACTGCAAAATGCACGGGAGCGAAAATCCGGCAGCGACGCCCTGCGCATCGTAGTAGATCCCCCAGATCCAGCCGGTCAAATCGGGTAGACCCCGCCTTCACCTCGAAAAACCCCAGTTGAACTTAGATAGGATAGTTTGTATGCGTATTGTTTTTGCTGGATCTCCCCAGGCTGCCCTTCCCGTATTGACATACCTTGAGCAATCTGCACACGACCTGGTGGCGGTGCTGTCGCGTCCCGATGCGCCCTCCGGCCGGGGTCGGAAACTGGCTCAGTCACCGGTTTCCAGTTACGCAGCCCAGCATGACCTGATGCTCTATCAGCCAAAAACCCTTAAGAACAATACAGAAGCCGCCACTTTTTTGCGTGACCTCCAGCCTGATTTGGGTGTCATCGTGGCTTACGGGGCGATTTTGCCGGCTGACATTTTAGAGATTCCCAAATTCGGGTGGATTAATATCCATTTTTCCCTGCTGCCGCGGTGGCGGGGCGCTGCCCCGGTACAGCGTGCTCTACAGGAGGGGGACACCCAAACCGGCGTCACGGTCTTTCAACTCGAACCTGCGTTAGATACCGGCCCCATTTACGCGACCTGCTCTTATGAGGTGCCGGAGTCGGCGACAGCGGGGGACGCATTGCTCGAACTCGCCGAACTCAGCGTCAGACCTCTGGAACTAGCCCTGTCCATGATCGAACGGGGAGTTGCCCCGGAACCGCAAGCGGACACCGGTGTCACCTATGCGCCACCTCTACACCCGTCGGAAGGCGAAATCGACTGGTCCGCGCCGAGCGACACGATTGCCAACCACATCAGAGGATTCACACCGTCTCCCGGTGCCTGGACGATGTGGCAGGAATCCCGCGTAAAACTCGGTGTCCTGGAGTCGAATCCGCCTTTGACGATGCCTATCCCGCCTCTGGAACCCGGTCAGATTTTTACCACTCGTCACGAAGTCTGGGTCGGCACCGGTTCCGCACCCGTGTGCTTAGGCAACGTAGCTCCCGCTGGGAAAAAACCCATGCCGGCTGAGGCTTGGGCACGCGGAGCCCACCTGGAAAGTAGTGCGAAGTTTACGACTTCGCGCTCGATGGGGGGTCAGGAATGAACCATTCAGGGGGCGCTTCCGCGGGCAAATCTCGCTCAGCGGGCAACAGAGCGAAAACCGGGGGTGCAGCTCGAAATTTTCGTAACTCTCGCACCGGTTACGCCTACCGGAGCAAAGCCCGGCGCGACCCCGCTCGTGATGTTGCTTTTCAAGCCTTGCGCCGCGTCGACCAAGACCATGCTTACGCCAATCTGGTGTTGCCCGGTTTGATTGAACGGGCGCATTTGCATCGGCGTGACGCGGCTTTTGCCACCGAGCTGGTGTACGGAACATTGCGGTTACAAGGGCGCTACGATGCCATAATCGGACTGCTCAGCGACCGGGATGTTGCGGATTTGGATCCGGAGCTGCTCACAGTGCTGCGGATGGGGATTCATCAAATTCTCCAGATGCGTGTGGAAGACTACGCCGCGGTAGACACGATGGTTGACCTGGCGCGCGACCGTCTCTCCGCCGGCCCTGCCGGTATGGTAAACGCGGTGCTGCGCAAGGTTACTGAGCATGACCTGGCCTATTGGCTCGATACCATCACCTCGGGACTGACCGGGGAAAAAGCCCTGAGCCGAGCATTTTCCTATCCGGAATGGATAGTGTGGGCCCTGCGCGATGCCTTGGTCGCTAACGGCCGGGATGCCTCCGATCTGCCGGGACTCCTACACGCGCAAAACCGTCCCGCTTATGTGACGCTGTGCGCCCGACCGGGTTTCATTACCGCTGATGAGCTGGCGACCGCAGCTGAGACCTATCTTGATGCCAATACTCGATTGGGAGAACTCTCTGACTGCGCGGTGGTGCTTTCCGGAGGCGACCCGCGGCGACTGCGTGCTGTTGAGCGGGGCTTCGCCGGGGTCGAGGATGAAGGCTCGCAGCTTGTCGCCAAAGTTTTGGCGGCAGCACCGGTGACCGGGGTGGAGCGCACCTGGGTCGATTTGTGTGCCGGACCCGGCGGGAAAACGGCGCTGCTGGCGGGGTTGGCTAGTTCGCGTAACGTTTCCGTCATCGCTAACGAGGTTTCGCCGCACCGGGCTGAACTGGTGCGTGACTCTACGAAAGCATTTCCGGACCAGACAGTGCAGGTTTTGCAGGGCGACGGACGCGATTTTGGTGAGCTTCATCCGAGCAAAGCCGATCGGGTCCTGGTGGACGCACCATGTTCGGGCTTGGGCTCGTTGCGGCGCCGTCCCGAAGCCAGATGGAATAAATCCGCCACCGACCTGAAGGACTTGACCGCTCTGCAACAAGTTCTGCTGCAATCCGCGTTGCAAACGGTTAAGCCTGGGGGAGTGGTGGGATACGCGACTTGCAGCCCGCATTTGGCTGAAACTCGCCAGGTGGTGGAAAGCGTGGTAAAGGATCGCGCGGATTTACGGGTGTTGGATGCCCCCGCCGTGGCACGAGACATTATCGTCAACCCGGAACATGACCTTGGGTCGGGGCCGTATCTGCAGCTGTGGCCTGACCGTGACGGTACCGACGCCATGTTCCTGGCTCTGATTGAAAAGTTGCCTGATTCCCAGGAATAAATCCCAGCTAAAACCGTCCGAAGCTCACCGCGGAATTAGACAATAGAAGAAAGAAGGGAACCGATATGAGCCTTAAGATTTACCCCTCCGTGCTGAATTGCGACCAGATGCATTTCGCCCAGGCGCTGCAGGACATCAAGAGCGCCGACGGGGTTCACCTCGACATTATGGATAACCACTTTGTGCCCAATCTGACGTGGGGACTGCCAACCGCCACGGCGGTGTTGAACGCTACCAGACTACCGGTTGACGCCCACCTTATGATTGAAAATCCAGACCGTTGGGCTTTGGAGTACGCCAAGGCCGGCTGCGCCATTGTCTGTTTCCACCTGGAAGCCTCGAAAGCGCCAGTACGAACCGCTGACGTGCTGCACAGTTTAGGCGCCAAAGCCGGGATTGCGTTGAATCCAGCCACTCCGGCCAGCTCCATCAAAGACATTTTGGGTCGTTTTGACCAGGTCACGGTCATGAGTGTGGAGCCGGGCTTCGGCGGACAACAGTTTATCCCCGAGGTGTTGCCAAAGATTCGCAAGCTGCGCAAATATGCCGAAGATGCCCGCATGAATCTCGATATCGAGGTTGACGGAGGCATCAATGAAGAAACCTTGCCCCTCGTGATGAAAGCCGGGGCAAACGTGGTGGTGGCCGGGTCCTACGTGTTCAAACGTAAGCCCGAACAGGCTATTGCCACGCTGCGCACCATCGGCGCTACCCCGCACACCCACTAACCCCATTAGCCCGCTTGTGGGATTTGACCTCAGTGGGCTATCGAGGGTCTATACTGGAAGTAGCTCTGGGGGCTGTGTAATTCAGCACCGGCGGTAAAGTCCGCGACCTCGTGTTCGCACGAGTTGAATCGGTGAAATTCCGATACCGACGGTTAAAGTCCGGATGGGAAGAGCCGCACGTCCACCGCGCCTGCGTATGTTTACTGAGGTGTTGGTGAACGTTCATCTTTCTTTGCCCTGGGCTGTCCAATGAGGTGACAAACCGAAAGGGGTGAAGATGTCGATGAGTCAAAACCGGGCATCGTCAACGGTTAACGCCGTCCCGGATTCCCGGCCGCTCAATGTCATTGCCCCGCTCGCTTTGGCGCTGCTCATTGTGGCAGTCTGGTTCCTCGCGACGAGTTCTGGAAACATTCCGACCTTTATCTTGCCGCGTCCCAGTGACGTAGTGCAGTCCGGTGTGGAGTTGTTGAGCGGCAAAACGTTCTGGCTTTACCTGGGCAACACGTTGCTGGCAGCGACAGGAGGAACCGTGTTGGGGCTGCTTGTGAGTGTGCCGCTGTCATTTGCAATCCATCACTTGCGTCTGCTCAACGCGGCGGTTCAACCGTTTCTGGGGGCTTCCCAAGCGGTTCCTGCGGTCGCGCTGGCGCCGCTGCTGTTGATTTGGCTACCGACGCCGCGTCTCGCCATTGCAGTGTTGTGCGCGCTGATGGTGTTTTTCCCCATTTTGGTTTCCACCACCGTGGGCTTGCATCATTTGAACGCCAGCATTTTGGAAGCTGCCAAACTCGATGGTGCCGGAACCTGGGACTTGCTGAAATACATGGAGTTTCCGCTGGTGTTGCCATCCCTACTGGGAGGCATTCGCAACGGCGTGACCCTGTCCATCACCGGAGCGGTGGTGGGCGAGATGGTCATCGGCGGACGCGGCATGGGCACCCTGATTACCCTGCAGTCACACAACGTGGATACACCCGGCATGTTCGTGAGTTTAATCATGATCTGCACGGTGGCCGCGTTGATATATCTGGGGGTCTATCGCCTGGAGCGTCATTCCAAAACGGTAAACGCAGTTTAGCTGCGTCTCAAAGAAAGGTTCACCAGATGTCACATCGTTTTATCAGGTCCCTAGCCGGATTGGCCGTCAGTGCCGCGGTTTTGGTCGGTTGTGCTGCCGGTTCCACTATGGAAAAAGAGAGTTCCGCTGGGTCTGCCAGTAGTCCCACCGGGGCGGACCGGGCGGTCACAATCGGTTTGACTTATATCCCCAATGTCCAGTTTGCGCCGTTCTATGTGGCGGCCCAAGACAGTCTGTTCCGTTGGGACGGTGGTGGGGGAGTTAGCCAGCAGCCCGTTAACCTGCGCCATCACGGTGCCGATGAGGGACTGTTCAACGCTCTTTTGTCCCATAAAGAGGACTATGTGGTGGCGTTCGCTGACGAAGCGGTACAGGCGATATCCGCGGGTATGGATTTGTGTGTCACGGGTATTCTGTACCAAAAATATCCGGTGGAAGTTATCGCGACCAAGCAGTCAGGGATTACCTCCTGGGCGGATTTGAAAGGAAAAACAGTAGGCGTACCGGGCCGCTTCGGTTCGAGCTGGTTTGGTTTCCAGGCGGGTTTGCAGCAGGCGGGTTTGAGCCTTGATGACGTGAAAATTTCGGAAATCGGATATACCCAGCAGACTCAGATGGCCACCGGGAAAGTCGATGCGGTGGTGGGATTTTCCAATAATGACCTGGTTCAGTTCCAGTTGGCGGGGCTGGAGGTGACCGAGATTCCCCTGCCGCCAAATCTGCCGTTAGTAGGTGCCGCCGTGGTGACGAGGGGCGAATGGTGCAAAAACGAAGATTCCGTGAATGAGGGCGTCATCAACGCCATGGCTCAGGCCATCAACAGTATCCAACAGAATCCGGAAAAAGCAGTGGAATACACGAAAAAGTATGACCAAACGCTGAACACCGCCGCTTCCTTGCAGGCCGCCCAGAAAGTCAACCTGGCCACGCTGGAGTTGGAGCAGTTGCCTGACTACGACCCGACTGACCCTGGTCGCGCTGCCGCTCCCGACCCGCAAAGATTCAAGGCCATGATAGCCCTGTTAGATGAGATCGGGGCGTTGGACAAAAAGGTTGACCTTACATCTTTGGACCAGGCGGGTTTGGAACAAATCGCTCGGCCGTGGAAATCGCTGCACGCCCAAGCCTCCGCGGCAGAGTAAATCCAGGGCAATTCGCGGGATTCGGGTGGGACAAATCCTTTTCATAATCCTGTCATATAGATATTTGGGAAAACTCCTGCCATTGCATAATCTATAAGCGTGAATAACTTTGAAGACCTTTATGCGATTATCGAGAGCCGAAAGAACGAACGCCCGGAGGGGTCCCGTACTGTTGAGGAGCTCGACAGGGGAGTCCACGGCATCGGCAAAAAGATTGTTGAGGAAGCCGCCGAAGTGTGGATGGCGTGCGAATACGAATCGGACGAAGCGGCTCAGATTGAGATGTCCCAGCTCATCTATCACTTGCAGGTCATGATGGTAGCGAAAGGCTTTACGCCCCAAGATATTTACCAGCATATGTAGACCGGTGTCGCCCAAAGTCAGAATCCGGAACGACCCGGAAACCAGTCAATAACAGCTTGAGAAAAGGGAGTGTCAGCCATGTTACGAATCGCGGTGCCGAATAAAGGTTCGCTGTGTGAACCGGCAGTCACGATGTTAAAAGAAGCCGGGTATAAAGTGACTCGGCGCGGACGCGAGTTGACGATTATTGACAAGGATAACGATGTCGAGTTCTTTTTCCTGCGTCCGCGTGATATCGCGGTTTATGTCGGATCCGGGGTCGTGTCCTGCGGTATCACCGGGCGGGATTTGTTGATTGATTCCGGGGTCGCCGCGGTGGAATATCTTGGCTTGGATTTTGCCCGCTCTACGTTCCGGTTTGCCGGACCGGCGGGCCAGTTCCACGACTTGGCGGACATTCAGGGCAAACGAGTAGCGACCTCCTATGACCTGCTGCTGAAAAAGTTTCTCGATGAACACCAGATTTTCGGAGTCCGTGTGGTACACCTGGACGGCGCGGTGGAATCTTCCGTTCAGTTGGGCATCGCCGATTTGATTGCTGACGTGGTCGAAACCGGTTCCACGCTACGGGCTGCCGGTTTGCAAACTTTCGGGGAGCCTTTGCTGGAATCGGAAGCCCTGCTGATTACTGCCGCGGGCCAAGAAAACCATGCGCAACTGCAAACTTTGGCGGCTCGTTTGCGGGGCGTGCTGGTGGCGCGAACCTATGTGTTGATGGATTACAATGCGCCTTCCGCCCAGCTGGCAGACCTGTTGGCGATTACCCCCGGCATTGAATCCCCAACAATCTCCGACCTGGCTGAGGACACTTGGAAAGCCGTGCGGGTCATGGTGAAAGCCGCGGACGTGAACCTGATTATGGATCGTCTCTATGCTGCCGGGGCGCGCGGCATCCTGGTGACTGACCTGAAAGCCTGCCGGCTGTAACGGCCGTTGCAGCGTCAGCTACGCGGCGCTCGGGTCGCCGTTTGATTTCTTCGCTTCGCGGACGGGCACGGTCGCGCCGTAGGCTCCCGCCGCCGCCGCCGCGAGGAAAGCGGCGGGGTCTTCACTGAGGGTTCGCCCCATTGTGGAAAGTTTCACGGGAAAGGCTTCCAGAGCTGCGTAAAGTCCCGTGGTGGGTTGGTCGATGACCCGATGGTGTTCTTTCAACAGGCTCAGTTGGGAAGTCACCAGGGGAGAGAACGTTCCTTTCGGGTCGGCTAGGGCCTTTTCTACGGGATTGTCGAGGTCGAAAACCGGAAGGACCACGTCCAGTGGGGGCAGCCCCATCCAGGTCAGCATGGTCAGAGAGTGGTGCGAAATGCCGTAGTGTCGGGGACGCGCGTCTCCGCTGGACATCCGCAGTACCGCAATGGGATGACCGTTCAACGCCGAAGCTGTATGCAAAAATTGCGCCCCGTCCACCCCCGAATAGCCCCAACGAGTGCCGGTACCCAGGTTGCCCGGACCTTGGGACACAATGACCGCATCGGCCTTGACCACCTCGGACGCCACGAAGAGGGCGGAAGGAAAACTGACGGCCTCGTAATCACCACCAAAGCACTGCCCACAGGTGATGGTGGCGGCTAAACTACCGGACTCGCGCAATTGGGCTACGGTACGGGAATACGCCAAGGGCAGAGCGCCGCCATCAGTTTGAATATAGACCAGACGGGCATGCGGGCTGTGGTGCAGGAATCCCACTACGATAGCGGGCAGAGCCGAATGTAAATCCGTCACCAAGACGGGAAGTTCATCCAGGTTATCCGCCGAACGCAACAGGGAATGATAGGGACTGTCCGGTTCATCGGCACCCAACACGACCTTTTGATGTGGGGTGTAGCGAGCCTTTACCAAGTGACCGGGATTAGGTAATTCGTCTGCCGGCAGGCGGGTTTCGTTAGCCAGAACCATAGCTTCTCCGCCGGTACCCAAGCCTTTCGCCAGAGGAGAAACTTCAATCTGGATGATATCGCCGGGCTGCGCAGCTCCGAGCAACTCCGGGTAGCAGATGGCTCGGCAAGTATCGCCGGGCTGGAAACTCACGGCGGGCCCGGTTTCCTGGCGGGGGGGAGCAGCCACGATTTCGCAGCGCAAAACCTGATGTGGGGTCTGGCGCTGCACTTCCAGAACACGTGCTTTGCGAATCATCACGGGTTAAGCATAACCGCTTCAAACTGGAGTCCAGACCAATCCCGGAAGTCCGCCGCTATAATTGTTCTATGCACCAGGCACCTAGCGAACCCGACATTTTCGATGAAGATGACGATTATGAATGGCGCGATGACCTTCTCAGTGACACAGTTCTCGCCTCCGCATCCAGGCGCTACCAGGGGCTTTTAACGATTTTCTATCGAGAAGCCCGCCCGCTCACTTATGACGAAATCTACGCTGCCTATACCGCCACCATCGGACCGTACTTCCCGGCTCGTTCCAGCGGTGATGACTCGGTGCAGTCGCATGAAAATTACAGTGTCAAAATCCGCAACGACATCAAAATCCTCAACGAAATCCTGGGCGATATCATCGTGGAAGATAAACACAATTATGTGGGAACGGAACATCGATACCTGCTTCGCCCCGATTCGTGCCGCCCCACGCTATCTTTTGATGCTACAGAATCAGTATGGGTTCACCTGGCGCTGGGATTATTAGAAGGGGACTTTACCCAAATTGATTCTCACGTCCGTTCCGTGAGCGATATCGACCCTGACAATCCGCTCGAAGTCCAGTCGCAGGTGCTCATTTCGCGTCTGACCCAAGACATTTTTCGCGCCATCGTCGCGCACCAGTTCATCGAATTCGATTACCAGGCCCGCTACGGCGAATCCACGCATCGACAGGTACGCCCCACAATGATGATGCTGTCACGCGGATTTTTTTATGTCCGCGGTTTTGACGAAAAACGCCAAGGTTTTCGAACGTTCAAGCTATCCCGTCTCAGTAATCCGGTTGTGACAGAGCGAACCTTCGACGCTACGGAACACGTGGAATCTCCGCGCAACGTTTCTCTGGAGAGTCCACTGGAACGGGTTGTCTTTGTGGCAGATCCCGCAAAAGCCTCGGAAGCAGTCATGAACGCGGAACTCATTTGTGAGCATTCCGATTTCCCCTGCACCGGACCGGAACTGGGTTTGACTGGGCTAGAGTGGGTTCCTTCCGGATGGAATCTGTATCGGGCGAAACGACCTGATTTCTATACTTGGAGCCGTCTTGCCGCCGAAGCAATGACCTACCTGGTGGTGCTCGACCCCCCGAAACTTGTGACAGCGACCGTGCGGGCGGCCCAGAATCTCACTGAACTGAGCCTGACGGAGGGCGAGTACGAAACTGGGCGGCTCAAGTTTGACGATTTCACTCCGCGCGCTACCGGTGTTTCTATCGATAACCAGACGCGCGTGACGACCGAATCCCTGGCGGTGATGACGTTTATCTTTAATGCGAGCACGCAAGGCAACACCTGTACGGTAGATGAACTGGCTAAACACTTCGGCCTCAAACCTCAGGACATCAAAAATATTATTTGGGATTTCTTGGACTTGGACGCGGTCGCAAGCAACGAAAAATCTGACTATGACAGTTTCCTACCCTCGATACGCAAGGACGGGACTATTGAAGTCAACGGTTCGCGCAGTTGGGTGATGCCCCCGTTCTTTAGCGCTGACGAGGCGTTGTCCCTCCTGTTGGGGTTGGAAGTCGCCGGTTATCTGGCCCCGTCGTCACAAGAGGCGATTGCGACCGCCCGCCTGAAGGTCGCCTCTTGGTTGGGTCAGGTGTACGAACTGACCGCTCCGCAGCTGGTGACGAACACGGTGTCGCCCTCCATCCAAAACTCTATCGAGACGTTAAACCGGGCCATCGAACGGGGTCACACGGTCCTTTTCACTTACACGAACGCCAGTTGGGACACTGCGGAACACCGCGTGGCACCCCGGTCGGTCTATACAGACCGCTACCATGTGTATCTGGTGGGGGTGAACCTTGAAAAGAACCAGTGGCACAAGTACCGTCTGGATCGCCTCGGTGACCTGCGTGTCACCGCGCAGACAGTTCCCGAAAAACTTCCGCAAAAACCGAGCTACAAGTACCAGACAGTGGACCTGGAACTAAAAAATCAGGCGAAATCCTACGTGGACACGATTCTTCACGCCCGGACAGTAGAACAATCCGCGACTACGTACCGGGTGCGTTTGAAAGTCAAAGATGCCGCCTGGCTGCAGCGGGTAATACAGATCCTCGCACCCGATATAGAAGCCATTATTGGTGGGCCCGCACAAGAGCCGGTGGTGGCGGCTGCTCGAGAGGTTAGCGCCGCGGCTTTGGCGCTCTACGCACAGGTCGACTCCGCACAGTCAGCTGAGGACAGGTAAGATTGAGCTATGAGTGTTCAGGGCATCGTGTGGCTCATCGCCGTAATTTGCGCCGTGATTATTTTTGTGGCGACTACAGTGTGGATTATTTATCGCGGGATACATCTCTATCGGACAGTTCGTGACATAGAACGGCCCGACGACGCCGCCGCGGAGTCGGTTCGCGAACCGGCCCGAAAGCCCGCACCCACGGGAGACCCCGCAACTTTGAGCGCAGCACGGGTGTCTCACGCCGAGGTGAAGCAGGCTCGCAAAGCCAACAAGCAGCGCCGTCTAAACGCCGCGCATGACCGCTGGGCGAGCTACGATTTGGTGGCGCCACGGCAGTAAACATCTGAAACTATGAGTCCCAAACGTCACCGTTACCGCGAAAGCCAGAAAGCCGCCGCGCGATTGGCGCAAACGGAAGCTGTCGACGCTGCCAACCCCTCTCCTGCCCAGCGGTATCAGGCTTTCAAAGCAAACCAGCAATCCCCGGAACTCTACGAGTTCCAAGCCCTGTTCGATTTCCCCCTGGACGACTTTCAAATTGAGGCTTGCCAGGTACTCGATAAGGACCAAGATGTCCTGGTCAGCGCCCCAACTTCGGCCGGGAAAACCATCGTTGGCCTGTATGGGATTTTCTTGGCTTTGCGCCAGGGCAAACGCCTGTTTTACACGACACCGATTAAAGCCTTATCTAACCAAAAGTACCTGGAACTGGTGGAGTTATTCGGTGGCGAAAATGTCGGACTGTTGACCGGCGACACCGCGATTAATGGTGACGCCGCCATTATTGTGATGACCACAGAAGTCCTGCGGAACATGATTTATGCCGCCGCACCGCTGGCAGACCTGGGATATGTCGTTATGGACGAGGTTCACTATCTCTCAGATCATTTCCGCGGGCCGGTGTGGGAAGAAATCATTATTCACCTCGATGCAGCCGTGCGACTCATTTCCCTTTCCGCCACGATTTCCAACGCTAACGTGTTCGCTCAATGGCTTCAGACCCTGCGCGGTCCCACCACGGTCGTTTCGACCTCAGTCCGGCCGGTGCCGTTGAAACATTTTATGGTCAGTGCCTCGGGAGAAATCCTGCCCCTGTTCGCCAAAGGCGAGGTGGGCGGACATCTGAACCGGGCTCTGTTAGCACAAGCCGCCCAGCAGGTCATGCCGCGCCGCGGCCGCATGCCCCGTCGGATACGCGCGGACAGGCCCGCGGTAGCGCGCAGTCTGGAACAACAAGACCTGCTTCCGGCGATTGTGTTTATCTTTTCCCGGCAGGGCTGCAACGATGCGGCGGCGCAGGTGTTTGACGCCGGTTTACGCTTCACCACCAAACCGGAAGCTGACCAGATTCGCCTCGAGATAGAGACGAACCTGGCAGGTTTCAGCCAGGGCGACTTGAGCGCGATTGACGTTTCGAATTGGGAGGAAACCCTGGCCGCCGGTATCGCCCCGCACCACGCCGGGTTGCTGCCGATTCAAAAGCAGCTGACAGAATCTCTGTTCGCGAAAGGCCTGATTCGCCTGGTTTTTGCGACCGAAACACTGGCTCTCGGAATTAATATGCCCGCTCGTACCGTCGTCTTGGAATCACTAAACAAGTGGAACGGCCAGGAGCGCGCAAACCTGACGCCGGGGGAGTACACCCAGCTCACGGGTCGCGCCGGACGCCGCGGGATTGACTCGGTGGGGTACGCCCTGACCCTTATGGAAGTGAAGAATCCGCCACAGCTGCTGGCCAACCTGGCCAGTCAGCAAACTTACCCACTACACTCAGCTTTCGTCCCGACCTTTAACATGGCAGTAAACCTGCTGGCCCGCACTACCTTGGAGGGCGCGAAGGAAACTGTCGAAAAATCTTTTGCCCAATACGTAGCGTTGGGAAGTTCGCGCAAACTGTTTTCACAGCTGCGCCGGTTTGAAGAATTGGCCGCGGAGCAAGCAGGCGCGGCGAGCTGTGAGCGCGGGGACGTGCTGGCGCTATTGGACTTGATGAACGCCCTTTCCAAAACGGAAAAGCAGGCCAAACAGCGGCGTCACAGTGGGGAAAACACCCCCGAGAACCAGCAAGCCGACCGCCGGTCTATCGAACAGGCCCGAGCCCAGATGAAATCCCACCCGGTCTACAGCTGTCCCGACCGGGACAAACACCTGGTGAAAGCCCGTCAAGCTGCGAACAATCGGGATTCTGCCCAGATGACTCGCCAGAGGATTGAAAACCGCACCAAGTCCCTGGCTCGCCAGCTGGACCAAACCTGTCAAGTATTGCGCGAACTGGACTATGTTGATGATGATTTCCGTCTGCGTGACGCCGGAACCATGCTGCAATCGGTGTATAACGAGCGGGATTTATTGGTTGTGGAATGCTTGCGCCGCGGCGTTTTCGATGATTTGAATGTGGCGGATTTGGCGGGGGCGCTCTCCGTGTGCCTGGCGCAAAATCGCACCGGAGGTTTGTCTCGCTTGATTCCAGCCGAGGCTTCCCCCAGCCTGGCCGCGGGGTTGGAATCCATGGCACGGATTAACTTTGAAATCGCCACCCTGCAGCAAGAACACTACCTCGAGGCCTACCCGCCTTTGGAAACGGATTTGCTGCCCGGGGTCGTGGCCTGGGCGCGGGACGCCAACCTCGGGCAGTGTCTGGAACTGACCGGCATGAGCGCCGGGGACTTCGTGCGGGTCATTCGCCAGGTCATTGACCTGGCTGACCAGCTGCGCAAACTGAATCTCGATCCGGCCCTGCACACGAAATTCCGCAGCGTCATAAACCAGGTCAAACGGGGAGTGGTGACGTGGGACTTCTGATAGCTCTGCCCCTGGCTTTCTTAGGGGGAGTGGCCGGAGCCCTCGCTTTTCCGCACTGGAATCTCTGGCTGTTGCTGATTCCTTCCGTCATGATTCTGCTGGGCACTTTGCGCTGGCAATATAGGCGCGGCAAACTTGGGCGCCGGGTTCTGTTCGTGTCCGCAGTGTGGGGACTCGGTTTTTTCGGTCCGCAGTTGACCTGGACCGGGGTTTCCGCCGGTTCGTCCTTGCCGTGGATTGCCTTAACGATTCTCGAGACGCTGTTTATCTGTTTCTTTGCACAAGTGTGGGTGCGCGGGGAACAGGCCATCCCGCGGTTTCCCCGTTTGTTTGGGCTGGCGCGGCTGGTTTGGGCGCCGCTGGCTTGGGTCGGGGTGGAACAGCTGCGTGCCCTGCTACCTTTCGGGGGTTTTCCCTGGTCAAAACTTGCTTTTGCCCTGGTTGATACCCCGTTGTTAGCGTGGGCGCCGTGGGGCGGCAGTGCGCTGGTTAGCGGGGTCTGCGTGTTCATTGCCGCCGCCGCGCTGGAATTTCTGGGCCGACACCGTGGCTTGATGCTGCGGGTTGTGTCGCTGGCCGCCCTGGTGGCTGCTATCGTTTTCCCCACCTTGGTACACCCCGCGTTGCCCGAGATTACTGGGCATGTCACGGCTGCCGCAGTCCAAGGCAATACGCCGGGCCGTGACCCGCAAACAGCATTCGGAAAACGCTATGAAGTTCTGCAAAATCACGTGGATGAGTCTCTACGTTTGCGTCACCGGACCGCTCAACACGTCGATGTGGTGTTGTGGGCAGAAAACGCGGCAGACGTGGATCCACGCACCAGCCCTCGTGCCGCCTCGCTGGTGAACGAAGTCACCGCAGCCTTCCAGGCCCCACTCATTACCGGAACGTTGGGTGCCGGGGCGCGCGGACCGGGGGTCGCTAGCCTTGCCGGGAACGAAGTTGACACCACTTCCCTGCAGAACACCATCTTGGTGTGGGAAAACGGGGAGGCCCGAGACACCTATGCCAAGAAACACCTGGTTCCTTTCGGTGAGTATCTGCCCTGGCGCAAATTCTTTGCAACTGTCATTCCTACTTTTGCCGCCCTGGTTCCCACGGATCTGGTTGCCGGCGAAAGCGTGGCCCAGCTCGAGGTCTCGCTGTCCGGTCAAGACGTGCGCCTGGCCAGCCCGATTTGTTACGAGATTGCCGATGATGACCTGGTGCGCCAAGCGGTGACTGGCGCGAACTTCATCTACGTGCCGACATCGAATTCTTTCTTTGGTTCTTCCGATGAAGCTGACCAGCAACTCGCCATCGCCCGTTTTCGCGCCGCCGAACACGGTTTGGACACTATTCAAGTATCCACCATGGATTCCACCGCTCGGATTGATGCTCACGGCCAGATTGTAGGCCGGGTCATTCCGAACTTTACGGCCGGCAGTTTCGTTACGGACATTCCCCTACGCAGCGGAACTACCCCCGCCACCGTTATCGGGGGGCTGCTCGGGCTGGGACCGCTGGTATTGGTGGTTCTGGCTGCGGTTTTGCAAGTTTTATTAGCTCTGACAGAAAGTTGGAAACGTGGAAAACACTAATCTCAATGCGAAAACCGTTATCGCCATCCCGACTTATAACGAACGGGAAAACTTGGAATGGATTATCGGGGAAGTTTTGGCCCAAGCACCGGGGATCCACATCCTCATCGTGGATGATAACTCGCCTGACGGTACGGGTCAGCTGGCAGACACGTTGGCCGCGGACCGCCCGCAGCTTCACGTGTTGCACCGGGCGGGCAAGGAAGGTTTGGGACCGGCGTATTTAGCGGCGTTTGCCTGGGCGGATAGTCACGGATTTACCTGGGTCGGGGAATTCGATGCCGACGGCTCGCACCGGCCTGAGGACTTACCGCGTTTGTTGGCTCTGGCTCACGGTAGCGGTCGCCCGGACCTGGTCATCGGCTCGCGCTGGCGGCGCGGGGGAGCGACCGCGGGATGGTCAAGGTCGCGCCAACTGCTGAGTCGGGCGGGCAGCTTTTATGTCAATGCGGTACTGAGGCTGGACGTAGCCGACACGACGGCGGGTTTTCGGGTCTATCGGGTCGATTTCCTAAATCGTTTACTGCAGCGTTACGTCATTGAATCAAAAGGGTATGGTTTCCAGATTGAGATGACCTGGCGGACGCGCCGGGCGGGTGGCAAGATTGTGGAAGTGCCCATCACCTTTGTGGAGCGCCGGGCAGGAACTTCGAAAATGAGCGGGTCTATCATCAAGGAAGCCTTCCTGGAAGTCGCCAAGTGGCGGATACGGGAATTGCACAAACAGGCGTAGTGTTATGTCATTTTTCTAGGAGAAAAAACACGCCATAACGAGACAGAGAGAGCTTTAACGTCCGTAGTGCCGCCGGCCGGAGCGCAAAGCCTCCAAGCGCTCGTCCAACAGAATCTGGAGCTCTTCCTCGGTGCGCCGTTCAATGAGATGCTCCCAGTGGTTGCGTTGCGGTTTGGCGGTGTTTTCTTCTTGGAAGTCTTCCACGCCGTTTCGTACCGCGGTTTTGGAGCAAATTGGGCAATCCCAGGCGTCTGGCACCTCAGCGTCAATCGCGAAGGGAATATCGAAAGCGTGTCCTTCCGGGCAGGTGTAGTCCACGTTTTGGCGCTCTACAAAAACGACGCCTTCTTCGGACTCAAGAGAATTGGAACCCATACGCATCCCGCGTAGTGCGCGATCAGCCACGATTAGTGCCTCCTTGTTTGCTTAGCGGTTTATTCTAACCGATTTAGGGGAATTTTGCTCAAGAGCGGTGCCGCAGCGTTGGTAGTGCTCTCTCGCCAGGTCACTCCAATCCGATAATATATATTATGTCATTTTGCGTTTGTCTGGTACATTGCGTTCAATCCCCTCGAATACGTGTGCAAAAGTGTCCCGGTCGGAACGCATCTCCCTAACCTCCGACCGGGACACTGTTTTGCCAAAGTTTTGGCACCGCGCTGGTGAGCGCGAAAAAATCTGTTAGCTAACTTGGCGGCGGCGTGCGCGACGCTCTGCCAGTTCATCGTGAACTACCAAGTTGTCGTCATTGATGTTCTCTACGGGCAGCTGCGCCAGCTCACCCTCAATTTCGTGCCAGACGCGTCCCACCGCGATGCCGAACACGCCCTGGCCGCCCTGCACTAAGTCGATGACTTCGTCTTGTGAAGTACAGGCATAAACCGAAGCACCGTCACTCATGAGGGTAATCCCCGCCAGATCCTCTACCCCCATCTTGGACAAGGTTGCTACAGCCACGCGAATCTGTTGCAGCGAAACGCCGGTATCCAGCAGGCGCTTCACGACCTTGAGCAACAGGCAGTCCCGGAAAGAATAGAGACGCTGCGAGCCCGAGCCGCGGGCGTTGCGCACGGACGGTTCTACTAAACCGGTGCGTGCCCAGTAGTCGAGTTGGCGATAAGTGATTCCGGCTGCCTTGCAGGCAGTCGGTCCGCGAAAACCGGTTTCTTCGTCGATGACCGGCAGGGTTTCACCAAACAGCATCCCCTGCTTAATTTGCGGTACTCCAGACTTGCTTGGCTTTTCCAAGGCAACCTCCGTTCAAGTGTGTTTCTATTTTAGATTATGCACCATAGAAACGTGGTCTAATGCGCGGCGCGCCCAAACCTTGCACTTAAAGTTTAAGTGCAAGGTAGGCGGGGAGAAAAACAGTTCCCTCCCCTGTGGCAATGGCCTACAGTTCCTCGACTCCGACAGCCAGCAAAGCCTCGGCTAAAGCCTGCAATTGCGCCGAAAGTTCTACCGCTCGCATCTGAGCACGATCCTTGGCGGCAGCGTTGTTCTTTTGCCGTTCCGGAGCCACCACCCGGTCAATCAAATCCAAAATTGCGTTGACAGCCGAGTAAACGGAGCGTAAATTCCGCGGCTCGATACCCTGTTTCTCCAAGACTTCCAAGGCCTGTACCACCGCTACCGCACCGGAAGAGAACCGCGAGGAAAAATCCGGGGTAATCAGCTTGGCATTGACCGCCTTTTCTAACAACTCCTCAGAAGCACCGGTATAAACCAGTAGATCTCGCAACGAGATGCGGGAATGGTTCGGCAGACGCACCTGGCCCTCCGAAGCCACAACCCGCATGACCGGCTGCACCGGTAGAGGCTCCTCCCCCAAATCCAAGAGCCGCAAATTTTCGCCAATCTGATTCAGCGGCAAATAACTGTCACGCTGAGCTTTCAGGGCGTAGCGAATGCGCTCTAAATCGGCCAGGGAATAACCGCGGTAACCGTTGGACATCCGGGCCGGGCAAACAATCCCGTGCTTCTCAAAATTGCGCAGTTTAGCCTGAGATACCGAAGGAAATTCCTTCACGATGATCTCGTGCACTCGTCCAATGGACATAGTTGGCTCATGGCTTACCTCTGGAGGCCACGAACCGTCAACGTCATTGACTTTTCGGGCTGCCTGATTCATTGCTTAAAATTCACCGCCGGGTAGTAAGCCAATCGAAACTTGCCAATCTGGACTTCCTCCCCCGGTGTCAGCAGGTGAGACTCCACTCTTTCCCGGTCAATATAGGTACCGTTGAGTGAACCGACATCGCGAACCAGGTAACCATTGTCTTGACGGATAAACTCGCAATGCCGGCGAGAAACCGTCACATCATCGAGGAAAATATCTGACTTGGGATGCCGGCCGGCGGTAATGCGGTCCGTATCGAGCAGGAAACGCGCCCCCGCGGAAGGGCCACGCTGCACGATGAGCAGTGCCGAACCTGCAGGCAGAGCCGCTACGGCCTCCTCGTCAGCGGAGGACAAAAATCGCTTACCCAGTTCTGGTTCCGTTTCAGTAATACTGCCAATAGCTCCAAAAACTGCAGTTTCAGTAGGATCCGGTCCTGGATTCGTTTCCGACACTTCGTCCTCCTTTAAAAATCTTGGTATCTCTACTTTAGTAGAAGTGCCGAAAAAAAGTTAACCAATTTGTTACCTTCCGGTCTGTCACAAGCTCGAAGAGTATCCTAGACCCTAAAATGGCATTTGCATGTAAGTATTCAGATAGAAATCAGGTCAAAAGGGGCAATACAGTGGCGGACGCAGCCTACCTTGAATGGGCGCTATCTCTGACTGATAAGCAGGTCGGAGTCACTCCCCTGGCGTCTCCTGCCGCCGCCCTCACTTTCCCTTTTTCCGATGATTCTCTAAACACGACCTATCGCCAGCTGCGTGCTGGTGACACTTTCCAGCTTTCTGCCACTTCTGGGGATGCGGATGCCCAGCTCACCACCGCTGAACACTGGCACTGGCTTCTGGCAAACCGTAGTGACGGACTGGAACTGCAGCTCGCTCTCGGTTTTTTGGTTTCGAACCGCGGCGATCTTCGCTTTCCGGTGTTTCAAGGCCGGCTGATTTCCGACCCCGACCGTCCCCTGGGATACTTACAGCTAGCAAAGAACGAAAAGCTGAATCTCAACAGCACGTTGGTACGTTTGTTGCAGCAAAAGTTTCAGATCCCTTCCCGCTGGGTTGGTGCGGGACGAAGCGCCCGTGGTCTGGACCTCGATGCCATTCTGGAGGCTTTACAGGAAGCTCTAAGAGACAGTCCCCTCCAGGACAAAATGCACCTGGAACGCCAAGCTGCCGTGGGGCTGGCACATTGCGACTGGTCCATAGTGGCGGCCGACCTGAAAGCTCACCTTGAGGATTACCGCAGCTCCGCCCTGGTGCAGCGTTATGCCGCTAATAGCGCTCCCACTCAACTTTCCGAAGACAGCGACACCACTACCCTATCCGGAGATATTTTTGCCCCCCTGAAGGCCGACCGCAAACAGTTGCTGGTACCGAAATTCTTTGGTCAAGGCCACAGTCTCATCCTTTCTGGCGCTCCCGCGACAGGAAAAACCGATGCCGTCGTGAACGCCCTGGCACAGTCCCTTGTGCAAGAACACTCCGTACTGGTAGTGGGCAGCCGAACCAGTCTGAAAAATCTGCGGAATCGGGTTCGTAAAGCCGGGTTTGAACACGTGTTCCTCACCCTTGACCCTCAAGTTGAAAAACGCGATGAACGCAGTCGGGCACTGCTTCGGGCGGCTTGGGATCGACCGGTCAACGCTGATGCGGGATACCTTGATTCCTGCCGGGCTTCCCTGAAAACCCTGTCCCAAGATTTAGATTTGTACCTGAACCAGGTTCACGAAGTCGGCCCCAACCACGTTTCAGCATGGCAGGCCTATACCGCGCAAATCATGACTGCCGCTGAGCTGGAGCCTGAGGAACGAGTCTTGGCAGGCCGGTTGGCAGCGGCTCCGAATTTCCCCTACCTGTCCAACGACCGGTCTGCGGCGGCAAAACTTGGTAAGGAACTGGCAAATCTCGATGCCAACTCGGTTAACGGTCTCGGCGCTAATCCCTGGTCCCTCGTAGGTGAAGACGCGCGCAACGTAGACCGCACCGAACTGAAATTGGCTTTGAAAGCCTTGGAAGAAGCCATTACCCAAGCCCACCCGGCCGTGTTGGAAATCATGTCAGCCACTTCCGAGCTAGCAGCCTGGCCGATTTTTGCCCGGTGGCTGGATTTGTTAGAGATTGGATACGGTAGAGCTCCGGTGGTACTGACCGAGCCGGAACGCCGTGCGGTTACTTCCGGCATTGAGACTTTGCAACAGTCCTTGCAGGACTTGTGGGACGAGGCCACTCCCCTGCTAGACATTGCCGGTCCTGCCTATCATTCCGGCAAAGACCTGGACTTATTGATGGATGCGCGCCACGCGGAAGCCTCTGGAGGTTTTACCCGTAACAGTAGGCGCAAAGCCGTTTTGGCGCAGCTGCAGCCCTACCTGACGGGACCGGTCACCCCCAATAAGGTGGCAGACTTGCTGGAGGACCTCAACGCCCTGCGAATGCGCGCCGAAGCCCTGGCATTGCGGATTGGCGCCAACCCCGTGCTGGGATTGAAAGATTTTGACGCTTTGGCTCCAGACGCCCGCGAAAAATTCTCAAATCACGCCGATACGGTGCTCAGCGCGATTGAGCTGAGTCACTATCTGCCGAACCGCTGCTCAGATTTGGAATCTTTAATGCCCCTGGCTCGCCAAGGCGGCCATTTAGGTCAGCAGGTACGGGCCATTTCCCAGGCTTTTGCTGATGTTTTGCAGTCCTTGCAGGTGGCTACCTCGGATTTAGAAACCTGGTCACAAGGCCTGCCGCCCCTGGGTCGTTACCTGCAGGTACGTAAGGTTTGGGCAACGTCACTCAGCTCTGAGGACTCGACACTTGACGATATTTTGGCTTTCCGGGCGCTGACCCCCAAGCTGAGTGCCTTGGGTTTGGATGACCTCGTCACCTGGGTGTCTGAGGGGACGCTCAGCGGAATGGCCATTCAAGGAGTACTCGAGCACGCCCTGTCGGTAGCTGCGGTACGTGAACGCCAGCGGGCTTTGGCACAACAGGGGTTTGATCCGGTGACCCACGCGGCCCAAGTGGAACGCCTGTCATTGAACTGCACGGAAACTCGCCGCGAAATTATCAATGAAGTCATTTCCGCGGCTGGCGAGTTCGCCCAGCGAGCCGATAAAGAGACCTTACGCCGTTTTGGGGCACGCTTGCGTGCTGAGGACTTTTCCATCCGTCAAGCTCTACGTGAAGATTTAGAAGGTGTCCTCACTCGTACCCCGATTGTGGGCTTGACTCCCCTTGAGGTCATTACCCATCTGCCGGATTTTGTCGATGAAACCCCCCGGTTTGACGCGGTAATCATTCTTGACGCCACCGAACTGCCTTCCGGGGCAGTGGTGAAAGCCCTGGCCGGTGCCGCCCAAGCCATGTTTGTCGCTGTCCTGCCCGCGACCACCAGTTTCGCAAAAGGTCGGGCCCGCAACGCTTATGAATTTGCGAAATCTGCCGGTTTTCCTGAGTACGAACTCACCACCCGCTACGGTCGAGATTTAACCCCCACTCCCGGCCGCCTGGCGCAACTGCTGATACCTGACAAGCTAGAAACATGGCCGGTAGCACAGGCCCAGTCGCAACCGGTTTCACTCATGGAGTTTCCCCCGGCACTTCACCCCGTGCCCCTACATCTCGCCAACGAAAATCCCGGCTGGAGGGGTTTGGGTGCCGACTACGTGTGGTTTGAAAAGGCCGGCAATTTGTTGATGAATCTGTGCCTGAAAAACCGCGGTAAATCCGTCACGGCGCTGACCTGGACTTCCGAGCTAGCGGCGGGTATCCGCTGGTATCTCAATGAAGCGAATCGGCAGGGCGACATAAACTTGATGAATCTTCGAGTCACTCACCTGGGTGCAGTCGGCGCCGCATTTCCCCATGCGGCTACGAGCGTATCGGAACTCGGCGGAGGTTATGGCGATGGTGAAGGTGGCGCCCCCTGTGATTTATTGGTGTGTTTCCTCGGCTCCACCCCCCAGCCAGAAACTTCAAAATCAGCTCTCACACGTGACCCGTCCCTGACCTGGACCCGAATCTTGTTAGAGACTAATCGTCAGGTGCTGTTCGTAGTGAACCGCGACCTCGAACAATCCGCACTGCCCGATTTCTTGCAAGACATTTTGAACGCCCCTGGCATAGCCCGGGATACGGCTCCAGTTTCCGCGGTGCGTGACTACCTCGCCCGGCTGCTAAGCCATGCGGGGCTGGAAGTTCGCACCAATTTAGGGCCGGCTCCGTTACGCCTAGACCTAGCGGTTCGCGGAGACAGGGGTGCGCCTTGGCTGGGCCTGATTCTGGACAGCCCCGAGCAGAGACAGGTGCGTTCTGCGTGGGATCGCGAAGTCGGCGTGCCCCAGTACCTCCTGGAAAACTGCGGTTTCGGCGCAATTGAACATGTCTATTTAACTCAGCTGATGGACAACACGGATGAAGTGACCCGACGTCTCGTTTCCATAGCCTTGGACCTGGCTTTTCCGGGAGACGTTACCGATGGTTCGGTGGCTAGTGACGACCGCTACACTTCTCCCTCACGCATCGCGGCCGCTCAAAATAACCGCGGTGACGAACCTTGGGAAGTTCCCGATGAAACTGAATGGAACCTACCTCAACCCCTGCGTGAAGCCGCATCTCGTCTCCAGACCGAGGACACCTCCGCGGCTTCTGCTCAAACGGTATCCCCGGAGGAGACCGCAGTTGTGCCGCGCGAACCCCAGCCGCAGCCTTCCACGCTAACCCTGATCGAACCGCCCTCTGCCCGTATTGAGGACCTTCCCCCGGCAGGGCAACGCAAAACCCACTCTGTGCTACCGGTCATTGCCGACATGCCGGCCGACGCTTTTACGCATCTGGACCGCGAGGAACTCACCTCGGCCCCTGATGCCCCCACTCTCGGCGACCAACTCGGGGACCAAGAAACCGACGTTTTCATCGAACTGGCTCAAAATCCTGCTGCCAATACAGAACTCGGCAAGATTTCTAAGCCCGGTCTGGGCGCGTTTGCCCCCCTATTCGTGCCTGAGGAATCCGCCGAAGATACCGATAAACCGGCTGCCGACCCGGTTCCGGCGACACCCCTGATGAAGCCGATACTAGAACCTTCCGAACCGATAGTTACCGAGCCTGCCATCCCCAATTTTACCGCCCAAATTCCTGCTGATACCGTTACTGCAACGGTTCCGCAACCTTTCGTACCTCGCGGTAAACCCCTGCAGAACCAGGGTTCCAAGGAAGTCCTCGATGATTTGCAGGACCCTGCCAATGCTGCTGCCGTGGCGGACGCGTTGGCACAAGTGCTCTATACGGAAGGGCCTATTGGGGAGGCTCGGCTGGCTAAACTCGTCGCCGACGCGTTTGGAATGCAACGTTTGCACCCGAAACGTCGTCAAAAGATTTTAGAGTTGCTCGATCCTGAAGTTCACCAAGACGTCACCAAATTCGGTACGTTTATCTGGCCCGCCGGCACCTCTGCGCAGAACTTCACCGTGTTCCGGACCGGATCGATTTATGGCCAACGCGCTTTGGTGGACATCTGTGATGAAGAGTTCAATAACGCTTTGACCTGGGTTATTGACACACAGCACCCCCTGGAGGAGGAAACCTCTGAAGCAGTCGCACGCGTCTTGGATTTAACTCCGGCTCGCACCGATATTCGTCAGCGAATGCAAGCCGGGCTGAAATCTTTGGAACAGGCGGGTCGTCTGCGGCGCCGGGCGGGTCATCTGTGTCTGCAATAATTTTTCAAATGTTGAAACGTCCCTGCCACTCAGGGTTTAATGGCGGTAAGTGATTGGAGTTCACAGATGTCAAAACAGAAAAAAGGTTCCTCTAAGCAGAATCTGACGGTGTCTCGGCCCGGTAATCGCTCTGGCACCGTTCTGGCTATTGTATTGGTTGCCATTGTGCTGGCCTTGGTTATCGTGTTTGTTAAGATTGCGACCACGAAACACGAGCTCGCGGCCCAGCCTGCAGATACCATCGCCGGGACGAAAACGATGATTGACTTCGCCGAACCCCAAACCTACGAAACCGGGCGTGGCATTTGGCTCAAAGGCGGCAAAGTTTTGACGAATGAAGAAATCACCGCCGAGGCGAAGAAGGGTACCAAGGTCCTGGAACTGTACTACGACTACTTGTGCAATATCTGCAATGACGTTGAAGCCCAACTCAATGATGGCCAACAGCTCAATGACTTGGTCGAGGGTGGTCAGGCTATTGTGGTGCTGCGACCGACCCTGACCCACGCCCAGCAGTTAAAGTTCCCCAACATTGCTTTTTCCGCCAATAACCTCATGTACTGGACAGCGGAAAATCAGCCTGACAAGCTGTGGGAACTCAGCAAAGATTTGACCGGGTTCGCGATGAACAACTACAAGTCGGCTGATTACGAAAAGAACCAGAATAATACCGAGTGGGCGCAGACTATCCGCGAACCTGATGCCGAGCTGGCTAAAATCGCGGCCGCACACGGCATCGATTACAAGTCTGTTCCTCCGGCCACCCCGGAGTCTGGCTTGCAGGCAATTAATATTCTGGCCGAACAGCGGGTCAAGAGCCTCGGACGTGACAGTGCTGGAACCCCCTTGTACATCGCCAACGGTCGAGTCGTGGACTTGACCGGTCTGGGGTCGGATGACAAGTTGCTAGAAAAAGCGACCCTCTAAAGTTTCCCTCAGATTGCTGAGTCGGTTTCGGCACTCATCCTGTGTCCTTGGTCTGCGTCATCGTCCGGGTAGGCCTATACGCATTCAGCTAGCGGGACAGCGGGTCATTCCTGGGGTCGGAAACTTAGGGCCACGGAATTCATGCAAAACCGGTTGCCGGTCGGAGTTTGCGGTGCGTCCGGGAACACGTGTCCCAGGTGGGAGCCGCAGTTGGCGCAGCGAACTTCGGTGCGAATCATGCCGTGAGATGTATCGGTGGCTTCGCGTACCGCACCCGGCTTCGCCTCGAAAAAGCTCGGCCATCCGCATCCAGAGTCAAACTTCGTATTGGCATCGAACAGCGGCTCCCCGCACGCTCCGCAACTGTAGAGTCCGGAACGTGTCTCATGGAGTAGTTCCCCGGTGCCTGGTCGCTCCGTAGCGGCTTGCCGTAATACTGCATAAGCACGTGGGCTCAGTCGAGTTTTCCATTCCGCATCGCTGACATCTACAGTCATTTTTTGCCTTTCTGTTTCAGGATTTTTGCCAGGTATTGCCCGGTAAATGAACCGGATACCTGCGCCACTGCCTCGGGGGCACCTTCCGCAACCACTGTACCACCACCCTTACCGCCTTCCGGGCCGAGGTCGATAACCCAGTCGGCGCACTTGATGACATCGAGGTTGTGTTCGATGACCACCACAGTGTTGCCTTTCTCGACCAGTCCCTGCAGGATGGCCATGAGTTTGCGGATGTCGTCGACGTGCAGACCGGTGGTCGGTTCATCGAGTACATAGATAGCGCGTCCGTTTGTGCGCTTATGCAGTTCGCTGGCCAGCTTGACTCGCTGGGCTTCCCCACCGGACAGCGTGGTTGCACTCTGGCCGAGCTTTACATATCCCAAGCCGACCGCGGTCAAAGTGTCCAGGTAGCGAGACACGCCGGGGATGGAGGAAAAGAACTGCGCGGCCTGAGAGATTGGCATATCTAAAACATCGCGCACATTTTTTCCGTGGTAGTACACTTCCAGAGTTTCCCGGTTATAGCGAGCCCCGCCGCAAACCTCACAGGGCACATAGACATCGGGCAGGAAGTTCATCTCGATTTTCAGGGTGCCGTCGCCACGGCAGGCTTCGCAGCGTCCGCCTTTGACGTTAAAGGAAAACCGTCCCGGTCCATACCCGCGAATCCGCGCTTCTTCCGTCTGGGCAAACAATTTCCGAATCGCATCCCAAACTCCGGTATAAGTCGCTGGATTCGAGCGCGGGGTGCGGCCGATGGGCGATTGGTCCACGTGAATAACTTTGTCCAAATGAGCGGTTCCCTCGATCTGTTTGTGACGTCCCGGAACCACGTGGGCTCGGTTCAGATCTCGGGCTAACGCCTGATACAAAATAGAGTTAACCAGGGTGGATTTCCCGGAACCGGACACCCCGGTAACCGCGATCAGGCAGCCCAAGGGAAATGACACGTCTATGTTTTGCAGGTTGTTTTCTCGCGCCCCCCGCACCGTCAGAATCCGCTGTGGGTCAGGTTTGCGGCGTTGACGTGGGACTTCAATAGATTTTCGTCCGGCCAAATAGTCCGCGGTCAGCGAGGACTGGTTTTTCAGTAATTCCTTCACCGTCCCGGAATGGACGATTTGTCCCCCGGATTCACCCGCTCCGGGACCGATGTCCACCACCCAGTCAGCCGACCGGATAGTGTCCTCATCGTGCTCGACCACGATGAGGGTGTTGCCCAAGTCGCGCAAACCTTTCAAGGTATCGATGAGGCGTTGATTATCGCGCTGGTGCAGACCGATGGAAGGCTCATCTAGCACATAGAGCACGCCTACCAGTCCAGATCCAATCTGGGTAGCTAAGCGAATGCGCTGCGCCTCGCCCCCAGAGAGAGTATTTGCCGCTCGCGATAGCGTCAGGTAGTTCAACCCCACGTCAATGAGGAAAGACAACCGAGCCCGGACCTCTTGTAAAATCGGTTCGGCAATTTTAGCTTTCATACCAGATAAAGGAATATCTCTTAAATAGGATTGAACTTCGTCGATGGCCAAATCGGTCAGTTCAGAGATATTAAGCTCCCCGATACGAACCGCTAAAACTTCCGGCTTCAAGCGCCGCCCCTGACAAGTTGGACAGGGCACTTCCCGCATATAGCCTTCATACTTCGCTTTGGAAAAATCAGAGTCGGTTTCATCGTAGCGACGCTGGATATAGTTCGCTGCGCCCTCGAAACCGGTCGTGTAGACCCGTTCGCGACCCCAGCGGTTGCGATACTTCACCCGTACCTTATAGTTCTTGCCCCACATCAGATATTCACGCACCTGCTCGGACAGATCCTGCCAGGGAGTGTCGAGGTCAAAACCCACTTCGTCGCCCAGCCCTTTTAAGATGCGTTCCATGGTGTCTTTGGAACTGGTCCAAGGGCTGACAGCACCTTCACGCAGGGTCAATTCAGGATTTGGCACCACGAGCTCGGGGTCAATGACCAAACGGGAGCCAATCCCGGAACAATCGGGACAGGCCCCGTAAGGCGCGTTAAAGGAAAACGTGCGCGGTTCGATTTCTTCCAAAGCCAGCGGATGATTATTCGGGCAAGCTCGTTTTTCCGAAAAGCGACGGCTACGTTCGGGATCCTCGGGGTCGCGGTCAACGAAATCAACCACCACCAGACCTTCTGCTAGGCCCAAGGCAGTCTCGATAGAATCCGCCACGCGAGAACGCGAACCTTCCCGGATGACCACCCGGTCAACAGACACCGAAATATCGTGTTTTAGCTGTTTTTCGAGAATCGGGGGTTCTTCCAGACGATGATTCTCGCCGTCCACCCGCATCCGGGTAAAACCCTTGGCAGCCAGTTGCGCAAACAGTTCCGAGTACTCGCCTTTACGTCCGCGAACCACCGGAGCCAAAACCTCTAGTCGTGTCCCCTCCCCCAAAGTGAACAGCCAGTTCACAATCTGTTCCGCGGACTGTGCCGTAATTTCCTCGCCACACACGGGACAGTATTGGGTGCCGGCTCGCGCAAACAGCAGGCGTAAATAGTCGTAAATCTCGGTGATGGTACCCACCGTAGAACGCGGATTGTGAGAGGTCGACTTTTGGTCAATCGACACCGCGGGAGACAACCCCTCGATGAAGTCGACCACGGGTTTGTCCATCCGCCCCAAGAACTGCCGGGCGTAGGAGGACAGGGATTCCACGTAACGGCGCTGCCCTTCGGCAAAAATCGTGTCAAAAGCCAGCGATGACTTACCCGAGCCGGACAACCCGGTGAACACCACCAAGGCATTTCGAGGGATTTCAACGTTGACGGCCTTGAGGTTATGTTCACGCGCTCCGTGGACTTTCAAAGTTTCATGCACCTGTTCAGTTTAATGCCCCCGGGAGTTTCTGACGATTCGGGCCGGTTTTCGTTGCGCGTGGCACGTGCCTAGAATTGAACTATGAGTAAAGTCGTTGTTATCTACCACTATGACCCCTCCCGTGAAGCCGACCGTGCCACGATTCGCCCCGAACATTTGGCTTACCTGGGGAACTTGGAAAAATCCGGGAAACTTCAGGCCGCCGGTGCCTGGTTGAACGAAACCGAAAAACCCGGCGCGCTGTTGCTGATGAACGTCGAGACCCCGGAGGAAGCGTTGACGTATCTGAAGCACGATCCCAACCAGGTTCATGGCATCGTGCAGGAAATCGAGACTCACCAGTGGGGACCGGCCATCGGTTCCTAATTGCTGAATCTGCATAGTTGGTTGGCACGACTTCATGCCTTTTATCCGTTGGTTTTTTTCCTACGTAGACTGGTTTGTTTTCACCCTGCTGTTGATTATGATTGCGGGGATTTTTATCCCCCTGCCCGCCGCAGTAGTGACATTTGTGGGAACGGTTAGCCACTATGCGATTGCTGTACTGTTCTTTGTTTACGGGGCGCGCCTGAAAACTGCCGAGGTTATGGGCGGACTTAAGAACTACCGCCTGCAGCTGGTAATTCTGGCCTCGACTTTTGTGCTCTATCCCCTGCTGGGTTTTTTGAACTATCACGTCTCCGGGTGGTTCCTGGGGCCTAGTTTTGCCTTGGGCATGTATTACACCTGCCTGCTACCTTCCACGGTGCAGTCCTCTATCGGTTTTACGTCCATCGCCGGGGGTAATGTCGCCGGAGCGGTCACGGCCGCCACTATCTCTAACCTGGTCGGGACGTTCGCAACTCCCCTGTTGGTCCTGTTGCTGCTGGGCAAGGCCGGTACCGTCTCGCTGACGACTCTGCGCGATATTGCCGTATTGATTTTGCTGCCTTTTGTGCTGGGTCAGCTCAGCGGACGCTGGACCCGCAACTGGTTGAACGCTCACCCCGTCATCACGAAAACAGTCGATAAAGGCACGATTTACCTGGTGGTGGTTTCTGCGGTTTCCGGCGCGAAGCTGCATGGTTTGTGGGACACCGTGGGGGCTTTAGACTTCGTGCTGATTGGGGCGGATGCCTTCGTCATCGTTGGTATCATGCTGATTTTAACTTGGTTTGGGTGGGGAACACTCTGCGCTTTGAATCGTGCTGACCGTATCGCCGCCATGATGTGCGGCTCGAAAAAGTCCCTGGCTACCGGCCTACCGATGGCCATGATTATCTTCCCAACTTCCCTGTTTGGCGCTATCGCAGTACCCATCATGCTGCTGCACTTAGAGCAGCTCATCATGTGTTCAGTCATTGCTTCACAACTGGGACGCGGTGCCGGTTCCCGGAAAGCTGATTTCTGAAAACCTAGCCTCGGACTGCCCAAGTTACGGCCTCACTGACAGCTCCCGGCCCACCCATGACCACGGACAAACCACGGTTAGGCAGCTGTGCCAATCGGGCTGCGGCGGGTGCAGACAGGATATTGGGGTCGGTCAGCAGCAAGCAGGAGTTACGGTGTGCGGCCAAAGCCGCTCCTGCCAGACCATCGGGAAAGTTCACTCCACTGGCGACGACCGCGGAAGGGGCACCGGGAGCAAAGGCTTGGGCGACAAACTGTGCGGTTTGATATCGATCCAAACCTTGAATGGGCTGCGACTTGTATCCTGCTAATCCGGCCTGATTCCACGCCTGCACCGCCGGTCCGCCAATAGGAAATATACTTCCGCCCGATTGGACTTGATGGTTTCGAATAAACTCAACCGTTTCTGGCGGGAGGGAACCTCCTGCGTTCAGCACCACCACACCGTGTGTGAACGCTGCGCCCGCTCCTGAACTCAGCGCATCGGGAAATGAAAGGCCGTCAGCCAAGAAAATTGGTGTTTGAGCGATACCGCGTTGATTCCATTCTGCAATAGTTTGGCCGGCAACCGCCGCCGCGGTACCGTATCGATTCGTGCCGTAAATGTGACTGACCTGCACCCCGCGGGCCTGTAAGGCTCCTAACGTGGCAGGGTCAAAAGCGACCTGGCCCCCCACCAATCGCACGTCGCGAATTCCCCTGGCTTGGATTTCAGCAACTGTGCCAGGTTCTACAAATGGACCGTTCGACAGGACCAGCGGAGCGCCCAGCGCCGCGGCTAAGGGGCCGGCGCTGAGGGCATCGGGCGCTGCGGTGCCGGTGGCAATGACCAGGGAAGGGCCGGTAAATCCGCCTTGACGCCAGGCAGCAATAGAGGTTGTGACCCGGTCAGGCCCGAAAACCCGACCCGGTGCAGGATTGGCAGGTAGCGCAGGTTGGGGTTGCTGATTCGGCTGCTGATTAGGGGGTGTTTGAGGTTGCTGATTGGGAGCCTGATCGTGGCCGGGATTGGCAGACGGATTCGGTTGCGCTGGCACTATCCAAGGCGTGCCTTCCCAGGGAACCGCTTTGATTGACTCAAAAATCCACCTGGCGAACGCTGCGCTGGGGACAAATTTGTAGTCCTCAGGCTGCAGGTATCCCCGCGGCGCTTGCACCGCCGCGGACAGCACACCATAGACCACCCCACCGCTGACCAGAGGACCGCCGGAATCCCCGACTTCGGAAATATTGCTGCTGGCAGAACGAGCGTAAAGAAACCCATCCACCGGGCTGCCTAGAGAACTCAACTGCCCGACTTTCAAATCAACACCGGTGCCGAAACCGTAAAACTGGGCCGCGGCACCCGAACTCAGGTTTTGGACACTGAAGGGCAAAGTATTTTTTCCGGGGGCATTGAGTTTTACCAACGCTACGTCCAGGTAAGGGTGACCTACGATATTGGTGACGTGGTAAGGCCAGTTGTAGTTCACGTGCGCACCCACGGAAGCATAGGCATGTTGTAGATCCGCGTTGGTTACACAGTGCTTTGCTGTCAGCACCCAGTCCGGGGTGACAAATGTACCGCTGCACTTCATCCACCCGGAATCGTTACGGTTCACAATCTGGAGAGCCACAGCCCAATCAGTTCTGGAGCCTCCGGCCAGGTTGCCCCCCTTGATAGCTTGAGCAGGAGCCGGCATCGCCAAAAAGCCGGCAGAAAAAACAGCCACGGTCAGTACGGTCCACAAATGACGAAAATTTAGATGTCTGCTCACAACTGTAATTTATCGGCGAGTTTGGGAAGTATTTAGATTTCCACGTCTCTCGGGGTTAATCGCGATGCCCTTGGTTCGCCCGATGTCGGCTGACCAATAGAGAAGTCACCGTGGTAATAATCAGCACCCCGACGATGTAACCCAAAGACACCGGGATGGTCGCTTCGGGTAGTCCGGTAAAGGGCTGGCCACCGTTGATAAACGGAATTTCGTTCGTACTCAACGCGTGAATGATGAGTTTACCCCCGATAAAAGCCAGAATGGCAGCCAGTCCGTAATGCAAGAAAATCAAGCGTTCCATCAGGCCTTCGATAAGGAAGTACAACTGGCGCAATCCCATCAAGGCAAAGGCGTTGGCAGCGAACACGATGAAGGCCTCGTTGGTGAGACCGAAAATGGCGGGAATGGAGTCAACCGCAAACATCACGTCTGCTGACCCCACCGCCACAACCACCAGGAGGAAGGGCGTGATGTGACGTTTCCCATCAATCGTCGCAAAGTATTGATGCCCCACATAGTCGGGCGTGACCGGGAAAATCCGGCGCACCCAGGCCACAAAAACATTATCTTTGTATTCCGCCTCTTCCTCGGAACTCGCGCTGCCTTCACGAATCTGTTGCACCGCGGTAAACAGCAAGAACACACCAAAAATATAGAAAGTCCAGCTGAACTGCTCGATGAGGGCGGCTCCCAGCAGGATGAAAATGAGACGGAACACGAGCGCCAAAGTGATGCCGACCGCAATGATTTTTTGCTGGACCTCGCGCGGGGCTTTAAAGGCCGAAATGACGATGACAAACACAAACAAGTTATCCAGAGACAGTGACCACTCGGTGACCCAGCCGGCGAAGTATTGTCCGCCCAAATCCCAGCCCAACGTCAAACCGATCACTAACCCGGCCGCCAAAGCTATGACGATGTAGATAGCGGTCCACGTCGCTGCTTCCTTTAGGGAGGGGAAATGGTCCTTGCGAACGTGGGCAAAAAAATCAAAGGTCAAAATGCCGATAACAACGACAAAGAGAATTATCCAAGCCAATAAGGGCACATGCATGTGTAAACGTTCCTCCGGTACGAAACTAGTTGGGTACCGAAAGTCTCTCCCCGCCTGACGTTTCGCAGGCCGATGACACCGAGTGTCGCGATTCCGCAGTATGGACGGCGGATGGCTTCACTGTGATGACGATGCCCCCATTAGTGGGAATACTCCCTCTCGTACCTGCAATTGTATCAGTATGCGGTCACGTTTCTAAAACATGGGACTTAAGTACTATGATGTCGCTTGTCGAAGCATACGGCCCGCATTGTTGCCGGTCTAATACTTTTCAGAAAGGTTCAATATGTGCATAACTACAGTTGTACCCGCAGGAGCCGCTGGAACCACGGCTAACCCCGCAGGCATCGCCATCGCGATGATTATCTATTTCGTAGCCATGATCATGATTGGAATCTATGGCTATACGCGTTCCAAGAGCTTGGACGACTACATGCTGGGCGGGCGTGACCTGCCTCCGTTCGTAGCCGCCCTTTCCGCTGGCGCAGCAGACATGTCCGGCTGGTTGATGATGGGGCTGCCCGGAGCCATGTACCTCAGCGGGATTTTCAACGGCTGGATTGCGATTGGTTTGACCGTCGGAGCCTGGATCAACTGGCTGGTCACCGCGCCGCGCTTGCGTGCTTATACGGAGGTCGCTGGCGACTCGATTACGGTCCCCTCGTTCTTTTCCAACCGTACTCACGATGACTCGAAAATCATCCGCTACGTAGCGGGCATTATCATCGTGGTGTTCTTTACCCTGTACGTGTCCTCCGGCATGGTGGCCGGCGGTACTTTCTTTAAATCCACCTTTGGCTGGGACTACCACGTCGGCATGGTGTTTGTGGCCGGCATCGTGATTCTCTACACCCTGGTCGGCGGCTTCCTGGCTGTGTCTTGGACAGATATGGTGCAAGGTTTGATTATGATGGTGGCCTTGGTAGCGGTGCCGATTATGGGCTTGGTCGTTATTGGCGGGTTCGGTGGTGTCGCCGAGGGTCTGTCGACTACTGGCGACAACTCCCTGTTGAACCCCCTGGGCACCGGACTCGACGCCGTCGGGTGGATGGACTGGATTTCCAACGTAGCGTGGGGATTTGGTTACTTCGGGATGCCCCACATTATTGTGCGTTTCATGGCGCTGCGTTCCCCCCGTCAAGCTACTCCCGCTCGGCGCTTCTGGCTGGGGTGGATGGTGTTCTGCCTGGTCGGTACCGGCATGACCGCCATTATCGGCCGTGCCATGAGCGAAAAGGGCATGATTCCTGATTTGCTACCGAAAGAGGGCGTGGAGGGCAACCCTCAAGAAACCGTGTTCCTGGTCATGGGGACCACACTGTTCCCGGCCATTATGGCTGGCTTCATGCTGGCTGCTATCCTGGCCGCAATTATGTCCACTGTGTCCTCGCAACTGCTGGTCACGTCCTCGGCCATGGTCGAGGACATCTATCACGGGGCAACCAAGAAAGAACTCAGCGATAACAAGGGTGTTCTGCTCGGCCGTATCACAGTTCTGTTGGTGTCCGTGGTGGCGGCCTTGCTGGCTATAGATCCATCGAACTCCGTACTGGGACTGGTGTCCTTCGCCTGGGCTGGTTTTGGCGCTGCTTTTGGCCCCATCGTCATTCTGTCTCTCTATTGGAAGAAACTTACCTGGCAGGGAGCAGCTTCTGGCATGGTCGTGGGTGCCGTGGTGGCGGTGCTGTGGAACAAAGCGTTCAACAACGGCGATGCCTCGTGGATTGTCTATACGCACCTGTACGAAATCGTGCCCGGATTTTTGCTGTGCCTGCTGGTAGCTTGGCTGGTTTCCAAAGCGACTTGGCGGGATGATCCCCAGATTCTGGAGGAATTCGAACGTGCCGTGGCCATCGCTAAGGGTCAGCCCGATCCGAAGGGTCTGATTAAGACTCTCGAGGAAAAGCAGTCTCAATCCGTTGCGGAGAAGAAAAATTCTTGAATTTTTCTAAAATAGACGTTAAAGTCTGTGCAAAAAACCTCAGTAAATGATAGGTAAAAGGGTACGGAATTACTCTCGCGAGCAACGAGTACTCCGAGCGAAAACACAACACCAAAGGAGATAAGTTGAAACCGCTCAATGAACAAGAATTAGCTGAGTTGAGAGAAGTCGGTCAGCTAGCTGTAAAACGCGCTCAGAAGTGGATCGAGGCCTCAAAGAAATACCCGGTCGATTACGCTTCTAAACTGCTTTCACGCACTTTAAAAGATCCGCGTGGCTTGGACTTCACCGTTGCGTTTGTCGATGAAGTTGTGCGTCCGGAGGACATCAAGATTGCCGGAGATAATCTGGCGGCCCTGGTGAAAGACAATAAGCCGTCTTTCCTGCCTCCCTACCTGAAACTACCGGCTGTCTACGGTGGGGCTTTGGGTACGGTTGTTCCCGATATTGCGGTTCCGGCGGCTCGGCGGGTGTTCCGTGAACTGGTGGGCGACCTGGCGATTGACGTGACAAACAAGTCTCTGGGGCGAGCTATTGCGAAACTGCGCGCGGACGGGTCTCGGCTGAACATGAACCTTTTGGGTGAAGCCGTGTTGGGCAACAACGAGGCCTCCCGGCGCCTGAGTGATGTGGTGGAACTGCTGCAGCGTGACGATGTGGACTACGTTTCTATCAAAGTTTCCGCCGTAACCGGACCGCACATTGCCTGGGACTACCAGAACATGGTGGCTTACGCAGTCGAAAACCTGTTGCCGCTTTATCGGGAAGCCAACAAGTTCAGCCCCAAGAAGTTCATCAACTTGGACATGGAGGAATACCACGACCTGCACATGACCATCGATGTGTTCAAGCAGCTGCTGGACCGCGAGGAGTTCAAGAATCTGGAGGCCGGTATCGTGCTTCAGGCTTACCTGCCGGATTCGCTGGGAGCCATGCAAGACCTACAAGCTTGGGCCGCGAAACGCGTCGAAAGCGGCGGAGCCCGCGTCAAGGTCCGTGTGGTCAAAGGCGCGAACCTGTCTATGGAACACGTTGACGCCATGATGCACGGCTGGACGATGACCCCGCAGCCCTCAAAGCAGCACACTGACGCAAACTATATGCGTATCCTCAACTATGCGTTGACCCCTGAGCATACTCGGAACATTCGTATCGGCGTGGCTGGTATGAACGTGTTTACCGCTGGTTTTGCTTACGAGCTTGCCAATAAGCGCGGGGTGTTCCAAAACCACGGTTGCGAGTTCGAGATGCTGACGGGCATGAACAGCTCCATGGCCCGCGCGGTCATGGAGGACACCGGTCCATTGTTGTACTACGTTCCGGTGGTGCACCCCGAGGAATTCGATGTTGCCATCAGCTACCTGGTGCGTCGTCTGGAAGAGATTGCCGCAGAAGAAAACTTCATGAGCGCGGCTTTTGAGCTGACCACGAACCAGGCTATGTACGAACGGGAACGCAACCGCTTCGAGAAAGCTATTTCTATGGTCAACGACCTGGAGTTCGGGCCGCGCCGTCATCAAGACCGCAGCCAGGAAACCGCTGAGGAACTGGCCAAACTTGTCCAGGACGATTCCGGTAAATGGGCGTTCCGCAACGTTCCAGATTCCGATCCGTCCTTGCCGGCCAACGTGGCTTGGGGTGAGGCGATTGCCGCCAGGATGCCAGATTCTCAGATTGGTCAGGACACAGTCGATGCTTCCAAGATCAACAACGAGGACGAATTGCAGGCCGTACTGAAACGTGCTGAGGAAGGCGGCGCGAAGTGGTGGGCGCTTAGCCCAGAGGAACGCGGCGAGATTCTGCACCGTGCCGGTGTCATCATGAGCCAACATCGCGCCGAGTTTATCGAAGTGATGGGTTCCGAAGCCGGTAAAGCCATTGACCAGGGTGATGTGGAAGTATCCGAGGCCGTTGATTACGCACACTATTACGCCGATGAGGCTATCGCCATGTCGAAGGTGGCCGGGGCCAAGTTCACTCCCGCCAAAATAACCGTGGTGACGCCGCCGTGGAACTTCCCGGTGGCTATTCCCGGTGGTTCGACTATAGCCGGTTTGGCTGCGGGCTCTCCGGTCATTTTGAAGCCGGCTACCCCCGCTCGCCGCTGTGGGGCGTTGCTCGCGGAATGCCTGTGGGAAGCCGGCGTTCCCAAGGACGTGCTGCAGCTGGTAACCCTGGCCAATCACGACCTGGGCAAGATTCTGGTCACCGATTCGCGGGTGGAACGCGTCATTCTGACCGGCGGCATCGAAACTGCCCAAATGTTCCGCTCCTGGCGGCCTGACCTGGGCCTGCTAGCCGAGACTTCCGGCAAGAACGCCATCATCGTCACCCCTTCGGCTGACCTTGACCTGGCGGTAAAGGACGTTGTCACGAGTGCGTTTGGTCACGCGGGGCAAAAGTGTTCTGCCGCGTCATTGGTCATTTTGGTTGGTACAGTTGGCAATTCCAAGCGTTTCCACAACCAGTTGATTGACGCGGTACAGTCCCTGAAAGTCGGCTACCCGTGGGATTTGGGTATCCAGATGGGCCCCGTGGTGGAAAAACCTGGCGAAAAGCTGATGCGCGGCTTGACCCAGTTGGAGCCCGGCCAGAGCTGGGCAGTCAAGCCGAAAGAACTCGATGATTCCGGGCGGCTGTGGAGCCCTGGCGTGCGCGCTAATGTGAAACCCGGCAGCGAGTACCACATGACCGAATACTTCGGACCGATTTTGGGCGTGATGCGCTGCGACACTTTGGAAGAAGCTGTCGAGTTGCAAAACCAGGTTGAATACGGTTTGACCGGCGGTATTCACACCCTGAATCCGGACGAAATCAAGTACTGGCTCGATCACGTTCAGGTCGGTAATGCCTACATCAACCGCGGTATTACCGGTGCTATCGTGCGCCGTCAACCGTTTGGCGGCTGGAAGCGTTCGGTCGTGGGTGCCGGTTCCAAGGCCGGCGGTCCCTCCTACCTGTACGCTTTGGGTGAATGGAACCCGGATGACGCCACCTTGAACGACATTTCTGGTTCAGCCTCCGGCACTTTGGCTCGGGAGTTGACTGCGCTGGCCGATGAAATCGGAGACCAGGACAAACTTGAGAAGTCCTTGGCTGGCGATGAAACCGCTTATGCTCAGGATTTCCAGGTTAATCGCGATCCGTCTCAGCTCGGAGTGGAACGCAACATTTTCCGTTGCCTGCCCGTTCCGGTTATCGTGCGTATCGGTGAAAACGTCAAGAACTGGGAGATTGCCCACGTGCTGCACTCCGGTTTGCTGGTGGGTTCCAAGATTACGGTTTCCACCGCCAAGCCGTTGACCTCCGGCCTGGCTGGTTTTGCCTCCAAGCACGGTGTCAGTGTGATGGTTCAAGATGAAACCGCCTGGTTGAACTGGGCACGGAGCTGGGCTGCTCACGATGCCGGCTATGACGGGCGAATTCGTATCATCGGTGAAACTCGGACCAAGGTCGCTGAAGCTATCGATGGTTCTGTTGACATCGCTATCTGGGATCACCCGGTCACCTATTCCGGTCGGGTCGAAATGATTCCGTTCCTCCACGAACAGGCGGTTGCCTTGACGAACCACCGATTTGGCGATCCCACCCCGATTACCAAGGGCATCCTTGAGGACCACGTGGTGGACTACTAATCCGCCATTGGCCTTCAGCTCATAACTTAATCCCTCCGGTGGCTGCTGAATATCAGCAGCCACCGGTCTGTTCAGTTCATTTGCAAACTTCAATCCCGCAAGCGGCCAGGGCACAAAACCGGTCAAACTCAGCGAACTCGGCCGCCCTTTGTCGCTAACATAACCTGAAACACAACCCGAAAGGTTAGTTGCCCAAGGCTTTTCCCCGGCGGATTTCTTTCTTTAGGTCGGCGATTTCATCACGCAGCCGGGCAGCCAACTCAAACCGCAGCTCGCTGGCAGCCGCGTGCATCTGGTCGGTCAGTTCCGCGACCAGAGAAACTAAGTCCACAGTATCTTCATCCGCGCCATGCTGAGTTGACCGGTCCTCTGCCGCATTGGCTCGCGCTCGGCTGATGACCTCCAGAGCCGCGCGGGCTGCCGCCGCGTCCTGAGCCGCGCTGCGGGCGGCGGCAGAAGGCTTTTGGTCTGGCTGACGATACCCGGTCCCCAACAATTCTGCGGTGTCAATATCTTCGCGTGCCAGCATGTCGGTCACGTCAGAGATCTTCTTGCGTAGCGGCTGCGGATCAATACCGTGGGCTTCGTTATACGCAATCTGCTTATGGCGGCGCCGCTCGGTTTCATCGATGGCTTCCCGCATCGCGTCAGAAACCGCGTCGGCGTACATATGAACTTCTCCATGCACATTACGGGCGGCGCGCCCAATCGTTTGAATCAGAGACTTCGTGGAACGCAAGAACCCCTGCTTGTCGGCATCCAAAATCGAAACCAGCGACACTTCGGGCAAATCCAGACCCTCACGCAGCAAGTTGATACCCACCAGCACGTCGAATTCGCCTTGACGCAAGGAACGCAGCAGCTCCACCCGGCGTAGCGTATCCACGTCGGAATGCAGGTATTCCACCCTGATACCGCGCTGAGCGAGGTATTTGGTCAAGTCCTCCGCCATGCGTTTAGTCAGCGTAGTCACCAGCACCCGCTCCTCAGCTTCGGTGCGCAGGCGAATCTGCTCCATCAGGTCATCAATCTGGCCCTCCACCGGTTTCACCACAATCTTGGGGTCGACCAGGCCGGTGGGGCGAATAATCTGTTCCACTACCCCATCGCTGAGACCCAGTTCATAGTCCCCCGGGGTGGCGGACAGATACACTGTTTGCCCGATGCGGTCCTGGAATTCCTCCCATTTCAAGGGCCGGTTATCCATCGCGGAGGGCAGCCGGAATCCGAAGTCCACCAGGGTGCGTTTCCGCGACATATCGCCTTCAAACATACCGCCAATCTGGGGCACCGTAACGTGAGACTCGTCAATGACCAGCAAGAAATCCTCCGGGAAGTAATCCAGCAAGGTGTGGGGAGGCTCGCCCGGCTGCCGCCCGTCAATATGCAGGGAATAGTTCTCAATGCCCGCACACATCCCAATCTGGCGCAGCATCTCTAAGTCGTAGGTGGTACGCATCCTGAGGCGCTGTTCTTCCAACAGTTTGCCTTGGTCGTGGAACCATTTGCAGCGCTGTTCCAGTTCGCGCTCGATTCCGGACAAAGCACGTTCCATGCGTTCGGGACCGGCGACGTAGTGCGAGGCAGGGAACACATAGATTTCGTTCACTTCGTGCAAAGTCGCCCCGGTCACGGGATGCAGCAAAGCCAGGGCGTCAATCTCGTCGCCAAACATTTCCACCCGCACCCCGAGTTCTTCATACATGGGAATAATGTCGATGGTATCCCCACGCACCCGAAAATTGCCGCGCGTAAACTCCACGTCATTACGGTTGTACTGCATCTGGACGAACCGTTTGATGAGGTCTTGGCGCCCAATCTGCATCCCTCGGGTCAAGTGAATGCCCCGCGACACATACTCTTCCGGGGTGCCCAAACCGTAGATGCAGGATACCGAGGAAACGACCACCACGTCCCGGCGTGTCAGCAGGGAGTTTGTGGCCGAATGTCGCAGGCGTTCCACTTCATCGTTGATAGAGGAATCCTTTTCGATATAGGTATCGGTTTGCGGCACATAGGCTTCCGGCTGGTAGTAGTCGTAGTACGACACGAAGTATTCCACGGCGTTTTTCGGCAGAAGTTCCCGAAACTCAGCGGTCAGCTGAGCCGCTAACGTTTTGTTCGGTTCCAGCACCAGGGTGGGGCGCTGCAGTTTTTCGATGAGCCAAGCGGTGGTGGCGGTTTTGCCGGTGCCGGTCGCCCCCAACAGCACGACGTCTTTTTCACCGGCATTGATTCTCTCAGCAAGTTCGGCGATGGCTTCTGGCTGGTCGCCGGAGGGGGTGTATTCGCTGACGACTTCTAGTGAAATCGGATTTTCCACCAAATCGCGAGGCAGCGCCTTTTTTTCGGTCATAATCCCAGTGTAGGCAAATCCGACCCACCGTGCTTTGCAAAGTCTGAAAACTCCGACACCGGGCGGTCGGACAGAATCTTCCAGAGCGCTGCCGCGTCCGCATCGAGGTCCGCGGGTGTACCGCAGTTGTCCACCCAAAACGTCGCGATGGCCTCTCGCTGCTCCCGGCTGGCTTGGGCGTCAATCCGGGCCCGAGCCTGTGCTTCGGTCAGTTGACGGTCCTGGGTCAATCGTGCGAGGCGCACTTCCAGGGGGGCGTCCACCATGACGCAGCAGTCGAACCGGGTGTGGTTACCAGTTTCGGTCAACAGAGGAATCTCTGCCACCAGCACGTCCCCCGGTCTCAATTGAGCCAAAACCCGGTCCATTTCCTCCCACACGAGGGGATGCAAGATGCCTTCCAGGCGGGCTTTTGCGGCGGGGTCGGAAAAGATGAGCTGTGCCAGGGCGCTGCGATTGAGCTGACCGTTGGCACACACTGATGCACCAAACGCTTCCCTAATTTGTGCCGTGGCGCACCCTTGTGGACCGGTGGCGGCACGCAGCACCTCATCCGCGTCAAAGCGAACTCCACCGAGGGCAGCTAAACAGTTGGTGAACGTTGTTTTCCCCGAACCGATTCCGCCGCTGATACCGACTTTGAGGGCACGATTATCCGGAACGGAAAACGCACGCAACTGTTTAATCATCAAGTGCTTTCAACAAAATGTCACTGATGGCGGGATTCGCTCCCACCGTCATCAGCTGCAAGCTCAGAGTGACCGCGTCCTCCAACAAGATAGATGCTTTGTCGATGGCAGCTTTTTCACCAGTCATTGCCTGATGCATGATAGGAATAATCGCGGTGAATCCGTCCTGCAGCAAAATCTCGTGTCCCAAGCCGAGACGCGCGGTAAACGCCAAGGCAGGAATATCGTGCTGGCGAGCCAACTGTGCCACACCCCAGGGCGTCTTGCCACGTTGGGTTTGTCGGTCGAGCTGACCTTCGCCGGTCAGCACTAGGTCGGCTCCTTCCATAGCTTCGTTGAGTTTCGTTGCTTCGGCTACGATCTCGAAACCGTGGCGATTTTCCGCACCCAGAGCTAGGAAAGCGGCTCCCATACCTCCAGCGGCGCCCGCACCCTCCACGTCTGACACTTTGGTACCGGTAGTCTCCTCTAACAGCCGGCCCCAATTCTTGAGGCAGCGATCGAGTTTACCCAACTGCAGCGGCTTGGCACCCTTTTGCGGACCGAAAGAGGCAGACGCCCCGCTGGGACCGGTCAGCGGGTTACGCACGTCGTTCGCGGCCACAATCTTTACTTTGCTCAAGCGCGAATCCATCCCGGATAAATCCAGTCGGGCAGCGTTAGCCAAAACATGAACTTTCGGTTCGAGTTCTTGGCCGGCCTCGTCAAACAGTTTCGCACCGAGATTGTGCATCATGCCCCAGCCGCCATCGTTGGTCGCAGAACCGCCCAAACCGACCACGATAGTTTCAGGCTCCAGGTCCAACGCGGCTTTTAGCAACATCCCCACACCTTCAGTGTTGGATTCCATAATGTTGCGTTCCAGCATGGAAATGTACATAATCCCGCAGGCTTCAGCGGTGTCCAGCACGACCATACGCCGCGCCGGAATCCAGGTAAATTCGCCCTCCCGCTCGCGGCCCAGGGCGTCTACCGTCTTGGCCGTCTTAATTTCTCCGCCATAAGCATTAAGCATGACCGCGGCGGTGCCTTCCCCGCCGTCAGCCACCGGCACCGCTACCGTTTCGGCTTCGGGGAAAATTGCTTCAACCCCGCGTTTCATCGCAGCGACTGCTTCCGCGGCGGACAAAGAACCTTTAAACGAATCCGGGGCAATGACAATTTTCACGACAGTTACCTCTCTGTGCTGCGCTCAAAATTCTGGCGGTGCTTAATATTTCATCCGGTCATCAAAAACCGTAGTATTTCTCAGCTTAAGCCACGCCGCTGGGAAATGTGGCCAAATGCTGGTGCAAAAATCGAGCATAAAAGTGATGCGGAGACCAAGCGGTCTCCGCATCACGGATCAAATTATTGCTGGCTGTCCAGCCGCGCGGGAAACTCAGAGAGTTTTACTCTCCGGCCAACTTGTCGCGCAGCGCCGCCAAAGCCTCGTCATCGGCCAAGGTACCTGAGGTATCGGCTTCTTCCTCGGTGGTGGAGCTGTAGGAAGTCTGTTCAGCTACGCCCTGAGCGATAGCAGCTTCCTTGTCGGCTTCCTGAGCAATCTTGACCTGTTCCTTGTGGGCTTCAAAACGAGCCTGAGCAGCTGCGTAGGAGGTTTCCCAAGCAGCACGCTGTTCTTCGTAGCCTTCCATCCACTCGTTCGTTTCTGGATCGAAGCCCTCGGGGTACTTGTAGTTGCCCTCAGCGTCGTATTCGGCAGACATACCGTAAAGCGAAGGATCGAAGTCGTCAGAAGTCACGTCCAGCCCCTCGTTGGCCTGCTTCAAGGACAGCGAGATACGGCGGCGTTCGAGGTCAATATCGATAACTTTGACAAAGATTTCATCACCAATCTTGGCGACCTGTTCGGGAACTTCCACGTGACGGGTGGCCAACTCGGACACGTGCACCAGGCCCTCGATACCGTCCTCGACCCGGACAAACACGCCGAAGGGCACCAACTTGGTGACCTTACCAGGAACGATTTGACCGATCTTGTGCGTCCGGGCGAAGGTCTGCCACGGATCTTCCTGAGTGGCCTTCAAGGACAGGGACACGCGTTCGCGATCAAAGTCAACGTCGAGTACTTCCACGGTGACTTCCTGGCCGACCTGAACGACCTCGGAGGGGTGATCAATGTGCTTCCAGGACAGTTCGGACACGTGCACCAGGCCATCCACGCCGCCCAAATCGACGAACGCGCCGAAGTTGACGATGGAGGACACCACGCCCTTGCGAACCTGACCCTTTTGCAAAGTGGACAGGAAGGTGGTGCGCACCTCGGACTGGGTCTGTTCCAAGAAAGCGCGGCGGGACAAGACCACGTTGTTGCGGTTCTTGTCCAACTCAATGATCTTGGTTTCCAGCTGACGGCCGATGTAAGGCTGCAGGTCGCGCACGCGGCGCATTTCCACCAGGGAGGCCGGCAGGAATCCGCGCAGACCGATATCAATAATCAAGCCGCCCTTGACAACCTCGATAACGGTGCCGTTGACGACCCCGTCTTCCTGCTTCACCTTTTCGATGTCGCCCCAGGCGCGTTCATACTGAGCGCGCTTCTTGGACAGCAGCAAACGGCCTTCTTTGTCTTCCTTTTGGAGGACCAGAGCTTCGATTTCGTCACCAACTTTGACTTCCGCGTCAGGATCCACGTCATGTTTAATGGACAGTTCGCGGGAAAGAATAACGCCTTCGGTTTTGTAACCGATATCGAGCAAAACTTCGTCGCGATCAACTTTCACGACAGTACCGGAGACAAGATCGCCATCATTGAAGTACTTGATGGTCTTGTCGATTTCTTTGATGAGGTCCTCGGTCGAGCCGATGTCGTTAATGGCAACCTGAGGAACAGTAGTAGGGACATTAGTAGTATTGGACATTTAGTTGGTGACTCCAAGGTCAGGTAGTAGGAATAGTTACCGATGTCGAATCACTTCCAGACGGCTGAAAAACCACCTTAAAGCGATAAAACACCAAGCATCCATCTTACTGGATAGCGCTGGCCTATCCAAATTAAACCCGCTTAAAGCACTCTTCTGAATTGACTGACCGACCCTCCAGCGAGCGTAACCTGGTCATCGTCAGGTTTGCACACCCCGAGTCCCGGTTAGCAAACGGAAGGTGACCGAATGAAAAGGGTATGTAAAAAGTGTGGTTTAATGCAGGAATGCAGTCTATTGTGAATATTTTCAAAAAGGGTGGCATCTTGCTCTGGGTTGTCATCGCGATTGTCCTGGGTATCGTTTTCGGGCTTTTCGTTCCCAAGCCCGTCGTTGTGGTTTTCGCCACTTTCAATTCTTTGTTCGGTCAGTTCCTGAACTTCTGTATCCCGCTCATTATTATCGGGCTGGTGACCCCCGCTATTGCTGACCTCGGTTCCGGTTCAGCGAAGTGGCTGGGGTTGACCGCTTTGGTTGCCTACATCTCGACGATGTATTCCGGGTTCTTGACCTACGGTATTTCTGAGAGCGTACTGCCCAACTTTTTGCGCAAGGGCTCCTTGGCTTCCGTTACGGATCCTTCGGCGTCCAGCATTGCTCCGGCGGTGACATTGGAGATTCCCGCCCCGATTTCCGTGCTGGGTGCGCTCATTTTGTCCTTTATTATGGGCATCGGTTTGTCTATGGTGTCCCGCGGCACGCTGCGCCGTGCTTTCGTGGAGTTCCGCGCCATCATCATCAAGTTGATTGAAAAAGTCATTATCCCCCTGTTGCCGATTCACATCTTCGGTATCTTCCTCAATATGACAAAGACCGGTGAGGTCTACAACGTTATCGCCGTGCTGGCAGTGGTGGTCATCCTGGTTTTGGTACTGGAGGTCATTATCCTGGTCAGTCTGTACCTGGTCGGTGGTTTGGCCTTCGGGGTCAATCCGTTCAAGGCTCTGGTGACGATGCTGCCCGCCTACGCAACCGCTTTGGGGACATCCTCGTCTGCCGCTACGATTCCGGTGACATTGCGTCAGGTCAAGAAGATTGGTGTTCCCGACGCAGTCGCTTCGTTCACGGTGCCGCTGTGCGCCACCATTCACCTGGCAGGATCAACCTCGAAGATTACCGCTTTTGCGTTGGCCATCATTATGACCTCCGATATTAAGGTTAGTGTCGCCCAGTTCGTCGGCTTTATCTTTATGCTGGGTGTCACAATGGTTGCAGCTCCGGGCGTTCCAGGCGGTGCGATTATGGCGGCGACCGGTATCTTGTCCTCCATGCTGGGATTCAACGATGCACAAGTTGCGTTGATGATTGCGTCCTACATTGCCCTCGATCCATTCGGGACAGCCACGAACGTGACTGGTGACGGAGCTATCGCTATGCTGATGGCTCGTTTCTCTAGCGGCAAGATTGACGACAACGACAAAGAAATCGCCCAGAGCTTTGCCGGTGAAAACCACTTCGACTCCGATAAGTATCTCGAAGACGTGAAGTAGGCGTTGCCAAACTTACTGCGGACCGGCGCCGGTCAAGTATCTCGGTGCCGGTCCGTGAGTTTTTAGTGGGCTGCGGCTCTCCAATTGGGTCCGATGCCCACCGAGACTTCCAGCGGGACCCGCAGTTTTGCGATACCCGTCATGGCTTTACGTACTAACGTTTCCAAACGTTGCTCTTCGCCAGGAGCCACCTCCAAGACTAGTTCGTCATGAACTTGCAGCAGGACACGAGACTGCAGATGGTCGCGCCGCAAGTCAGCATCGACCTGGAGCATGGCTTCTTTCATGAGGTCGGCCGCGCTGCCTTGGATGGGGGCGTTGAGGGCCGCGCGTCGGGCATTATCAGCCACGTTACGATTGGTAGAACGCAATTCCGGCAGGTAGCGGCGCCGGCCGCGCATAGTTTCGGTGTAACCAACCTTGGTGGCGGTGGCGACAATGGAATTCAAATAGTCCCTCACCTTTCCGAATCGCTCAAAATAGGTATCCATCAGCTGCTTGGCTTCCCTCTGAGAGATATTGAGCTGACCGGCTAAGCCGAAAGCGCTCAATCCATAGGCCAAGCCGTAGGAAGTCGCCTTGACGTGGGAGCGCTGGGTGGGAGTCACTTCATCGGGCGTCACTCCATAAACCAAGGCCGCCACGGAACGGTGTAGGTCCTCGCCGGAGGCAAACGCCGCCAGCAGTCCCTCATCGCCGGACAGATGGGCCATAATCCGCATCTCGATCTGAGAATAATCCGCTGTCATCAAGGCGGTATACGGTTCTTGAGGCACGAACGCTTCCCGAATCTTTTGCCCGTCTGTGGTACGCGCTGGAATGTTTTGCAAGTTCGGATCAATGGAGGACAACCGTCCGGTTGCCGCCACAGTTTGCCCAAAGGTGGTATGAATCCTGCCGTCATCCCCTACCCGGTCACGCAGATTGCGCACAATCTGTAAAAGTTTTATCCGGTCACGATGGTATAAAAGTGCATCGAGGAAAGGATGCGGGTTGTACCGCGCAAGTTCCTCCAAAGCCTTCGCATCCGTTGTATACCCTGTTTTGGTCTTTTTTGTTTTAGGTAGCTCTAGCTGGGTAAACAGCACATCTTGCAGCTGCTTCGGGGAGGACAGATTGACCTCGCGGCCAATGGAGTCAAAAGCGGATTGCTGAGCCATCTCGACATCAGATTGCAGATTCTGCGCGTAATCAACCAGGCAAATCGTATCGATACAGATACCAGTATATTCCATTTTTTCCAAAACTAAGGACAGTGGGTTTTCCAGTTCCAATAACCCGTCTACCCGGCGGAAACGCGCCAGTTGTTGGAGCATGGGCTGCATCTGTAGCAGGGCGTAAGTATAGATGCCTTGATTAATCAGCGTTTGGGGCCACGGCTGTGCCGGGGACTCCCCGTCCTGCTCCAGACCTAAATCCAAAGTCATCTGTTCACTGATTTTGCTGACGTCGGAGGGCTTCTCCTCAATCTCCCAACCCAGCAGACGCTTCGTCACCCCGGCGAATTTAGTGCGATTCCCATCGGGATTGACCAGGTAATCGAGCATATTCACGTCCGTGACCGCACCGCGCAACTCCCAGCCGTGGGCTCGTAACGCATGGCGCAGCGATTTCGCGTCATACACGGTTTTATTTCGATTTCCCGCCAAAGTATCGCGCAGTAAATGTTCCATTTCCGGCGTGAGCTCATCAGGAACAATCAACACACACTGCCCCTGGGGAGTTTCATCTGCAGCCAACAACAGCCAGTCAATCCGTGGATTGGTCACGCCGATGTTACCGACTGCCCAAATTCCTAAACTCTGGCTTTCCGTGCTTTGCAGCCACTGGGAAAACTGTGCCGGTGTGAAATCCTTTCCCAGGTGAAACCGCGCAGGATCTGGTATCACTCCGAAACCATCCGCGTCTTGCGGCTCCGGTTCCATCGCAGGGCTGTTCGTCTCGCTGGATGACGCGGCGTTGGCGGAGGCGATACCGAGAGTTTGACCGAGTTTCAGAATCTGGGAGCGCATCTGATTAAACTCCAGCTCATCACAAACCGCCTGGACCTCCTGTGGATCGAATCCGGTCCAATGCAAGTCCTCCACACCAACGGGAAGCTGCAGGTCGGTGCGCAACCGGTTTAACTGACGATTCCGCAAGATGTCGTCTACGTGCTGACGCAAATTCTCCCCGCGTTTGCCGGTGAGTTCGTCACGATGCTCCAATAAAGCATCCAGTGAACCGTATTCATTCAGCCACGCGGCGGCAACTTTTTCCCCAACCAAAGGCACGCCTGGCAAATTATCGGCTTTCTCTCCGACCAGGGCGGCAATTTCTGGATACTGCTGAGGCCAGACGTCGTATTTGTCTTTTACCGCTTGGGGAGTCATACGTTTGGTGTCAGAGATGCTGCGTCCCGGATACAGAACGGTAACTTCTTCGGAGATGAGCTGAAAAGTGTCGCGGTCCCCTGACGAAACCAACACCTCCATGCCGTTTTTGGTCCCTTTTGCCGTCAATGTCGCCAAGATGTCATCCGCCTCGACATTGGGTTCCGTCAGCCACTTAATCCCCATCGCGCTCAGTAACTTTTGGATATTTTCAACTTGTCCGATAAATTCCGGTGGCGTTTCGGAACGGCCGCCTTTGTAGTCCGGATAGATGTCAGTACGAAAGGAGTGACGAGAAAGGTCGAAAGCTGCCCCGATATGAGTGGGCTTCTCAGTGCGAATCATCGTCAGCAGCATAGAGAAAAATCCGTGTACCGCATTAGTATAGACACCGGTGGAGGTGCGGAAGTGTTCCGGGTCACGGCTAAAGAAAGCCCGAAAAGCCAAGGAATGCCCATCCAATACCAGTAAACGTCTTTTACTCATGTCTGTAGGTTATCAAGAACCCCGGAGGTAAGAATGGATCGGGATAATCTGGGCCCTGCTATCGAGAAAATGGGCATTACGTTTTCTGAACTCAGCGCCGAACATGCGGTCGGTATCATGCCGCTGGAAGGTAATACCCAACCGTTTGGGATACTGCACGGCGGAGCCGCGGCTCTCCTGGCGGAGTCTGTCGCGTCTTTTGCTGCTTATCAGTGGGCTAAACAGTTCGGCAAAAGCGCCGTGGGAGCGCATCTGGACATCACCCATATCAAACCGGGAATCAGCGGCCGCATCATCTGCACCGCCGATGCGGTTCACCTGGGACGACGCACCGCGGTGTACCGTTTTGACAACACCAGCGAGGACACCGGCAAGATTATCTCCACCGGCCTCATGACTTGTTACCTGGTGGAACAGCCGAATTAATCGCCGAGCTGGTCAATGACCGCATCAGCCACTTCCCGCATGGACAGACGGCGATCCATCGACGTTTTTTGAATCCACCGGAACGCTTCCGGTTCGGTCAGTTCCATCTTTTCCATCAAGAGACCTTTGGCGCGGTCTACCTGTTTGCGGGTGTTGAGCCGGTCTTGCAGGTCAGCAATGGAATCTTCCAAAGAGAGTAGCTCCTGGTGGCGTGACAGAGCGACCTCTACGGCGGGCAATAAATCCTTGGGGTCAAACGGTTTCACCAGGTAAGCCATAGTACCGGCATCCTTGGCGCGTTCGATGAGTTCCTTGTCGGAAAAAGCGGTGAGCATCACGATGGCACAGGGGGCTTCCTTCATGATTTTTTCGGAGGCCGCAATACCATCGAGCTTCGGCATTTTGATGTCCATGACTATCAAGTCAGGTTCCAATTCCAAAGCCAAGGTTACGGCTTCCTCGCCATCGGCAGCTTCGCCAACCACGTCGAAATCGTTTTCTTTCATAGTTTCGACAATGTCGAGGCGGATTAAGGCCTCGTCTTCGGCCACAATTACTCGCCGGTGCTCTTTGGTGTCCTTTGGTGCAGATGCCGTCTTCGCCATCTCTTCAGATCCCCCTTGTAAGTGGACTCGATTTGCTTTTCTCGTTAGATACTTTAGTATATATGAAGTCTTTGCGGCGGTTATTTACCTAACCTTCACAGAGAATGCCCTGGTAGCCCAACTGGTAGAGGCGGTCGGCTCAAACCCGGCTTGTTAAGGGTTCGAATCCCTTCCGGGGTACTACACGTTTCGTTGCAGTACCAACAAAATCCATGATATTGTGATTTGAAAACGGGTCGCGGGGGATACCCAGCGGATAAGCAAAACAGAGTCGGTGCCTTACTCACCCATAATGGTGATTTCGTCAGGTTTTTGGGGTAGGACTTTGCGAATGTAGGAATCGATGGCTTCGTGTAAACTGACCTGTTCCCCGCGGTTTTCCGACAGGTACCAGCGGTGATCCAGAATCTCATGAAACACCTGAGCCGGCTCCAGCTTTGACAGCAATTCCTCGGGAAGAGCCGCCAAGATTGGCTCGTATACTTTCGTCAGCCACCGGTGCGCCACCACGTCAAGCGGTACGTTTTCGAGATGATTGAGCATTCGGAAAGTCTGCATATCGTTAATCATGCGCCGCCCCTGATTTTCCTGAACATCGAGGCCGGTCAGGCGCATCACCTGGCGATGGTAGTGTCCGGAATCCACAACCTTAGGCTGAATCAGCAGTTGGCGAGCTCCCTCCGCAGTGTCGGTCTTCATCTTAAGTTCCCCTACATCAAAGCCCAGATCATTCAAACGACGAATGCGATCCTCGATACGCCAGGTTTCATCCGCATCGAAAGTCTCTACAGAGGTCAGTTCATCCCACAAGGCGTCGTAGCGGTCTTGGAGCAGGTTACCGATTTCAACGGTGTCAGCGGCTTCGTCAAGAGTGCCCCCGGCCTGGAGATCCATCAGCTCACCGATGATGTTCACTCGAGCTATTTCGACATCGTAGGAACGTTGCCCATAGGTCAAGCCCTCAGGATGCAACTCGCCGGTTTCCGCATCGACCAGATAAGCGGCAAATGCTCCGGCGTCACGCCGAAATAGTGTGTTCGAAAGAGAGACATCTCCCCAATAGAATCCCAGCAGATGCAACCTGACCAGCAGCACCGCCAGAGAATCGATGAGGCGAGTGGCGGTATCGGGACTCATGTTTGCGTTGAACAAAGTCCGGTAAGGCAGGGAAAACGGCAGGTGGTAGGTCACCAGGGCACTATTGAGTTCTTCCCCGGCTGCGTCGGTACGGTGGGTGACGTGAGCTAACGGTTGCACCACCGGCTGTTCCAAACGCACCAAATCGCGCAACAGGGAATACTCGTGACGTGCCTTTTCCTCCGAAATTTCTTTCACCGCGAGGATTCTCGGTCCGAGGTTCACAAAACGCACAACGTGTCGTGAAATTCCATGCGGGAAAGAGGCGATATAGCGCTCTGGCCATTCCTTCAAGGGTAATTCCCAAGGCAAATCCAGTAAAGCGGGTTCCGCGGTGGCCGCGGTCACTGAGAACGTCACTCCCCTAGTGTAAGCTAAGACAATAATTAATTATTGATTCCAAACTGAAATTTATCTGAGAAAGTGAAGTATTTGATGAGCCGAAAAATTGGGTTTGACCACGACTTATACATCAAAATGCAGTCCAAACATATCGCGGAGCGTCGCCAGGAAATCGGGGGGCGACTCTACCTAGAGATGGGTGGCAAGCTCTACGACGATATGCACGCCTCCAGAGTCCTGCCAGGGTTCACACCGGACAACAAAATTTCGATGCTACGCCAGTTAAAGGACGAAATTGAGATTTTGGTTTGTGTCAGTGCCTTGGATTTACAGCGGCAAAAACGGCGTGCTGATTTGGATATTACTTACGAAGATGACGTGCTGCGGCTCATTGACGTGTTTCGCGAAGGAGGTTTCCTGGTCGAAAACGTAGTGATGACCCAACTCGCGGACGACAACGCCCTGGCTTTCGCGTTCAAGGAGCGCCTGGAAAGACTGGGGTTGAAAGTCGCTAGACACCGCATTATCGAGGGGTATCCCTCTAATACAAAGTTGGTTTTGTCCGAGGACGGTTTTGGTCGGAATGACTATGTGGAGGTCAGCCGTGACCTTATCGTCGTTACCGCCCCCGGTCCGGGCTCCGGCAAACTGGCAACCTGCCTCTCTCAGGTCTACCACGACAATAAACGCGGTATCGAAGCCGGCTACGCCAAGTTTGAAACCTTCCCAATTTGGAACCTGCCGTTGGAACATCCAGTGAACTTGGCTTACCAAGCCGCCACCGCGGACTTGGAGGACATCAACCTCATCGACCCCTACCATTTGGCGGCACACGGCGTGCAGGTCACCAGCTACAACCGCGATACAGAAACGTTCCCGCTACTGAAAACTATGTTGGAACAGCTCACCGGTAAATCTCCCTATCAAAGTCCTACTGACATGGGAGTTAATATGGCGGGCTACTGTATCAGTGACGACGAGGTGTGTCAGGAAGCCGCGCGTCAAGAAATTATCCGGCGCTACTATAAAGCGCTGGTTGAACAAGCCCGGGACGGCCGGGATTCCGAGGAATCAACTCGTATCTCGGTGTTGATGGCGAAAGCGGGCACCTCCACTTGGGAGCGTCACGTGGTAGGTGCCGCCCTGGAAGTTGAAGCCGCCACCAACCAGCCCGGCAGCGCTATTGAACTACACGATGGCACGATTATCACCGGCAAGACCTCGGCTTTGCTGGGCTGTTCCGCCGCGATGCTACTGAACGCGTTGAAATATCTGGCAGACATCGATCCGGAGCTGGACCTGCTGTCTCGCGAGTCGATTGAGCCTATCCAAACCTTAAAGACCCAGCATTTGGGCTCGCGCAATCCCCGCCTGCACACCGATGAAGTACTGATTGCCCTGTCCGTTTCCGCCGGGACTTCTGCCGAAGCCCGCGCCGCCCTGGGTATGCTCAAGGAACTCGATGGCACGAACGTACACACGACCACTATCTTGGGGTCGGTGGACGAAGGGATCTTTAGAAACCTCGGAATCCAAGTCACTTCGGAACCCAAGTTCCAGCGCAAGCGCCTGTACCGTAAACGCTAGACCTGCCCTAACCGCGGATTACCGCTAGCTTACAGAAAGCAATTCCGGGTGAGCCCATGCAGACTCACCCGGAATTGCGAACGGCTCTGTTTCAGCGTTTAGAACTCGGTGATGACCGAACGGATGACCTCACCGCGCATGAGCTGTTCATACGCTTCGGTAATCTGATCCAAACGGATGCGCTGCGTGACGATGTCGTGCATATTAAGCCGTCCGTCCACCGCCAAGTCCGCATAGTAGGGAATGTCGTGCTTCGGGTTCGTCGCGCCCATCCACACGCCCTTGAAACCGCGCTGCATAAACAGCAGGTTGATGGGGTCGATCTCCAAGGAAACCGTGGCGTCTGGTTTCGCCAAGCCGATGCAGTAGGCGGTGCCGCCCTGGGCCAGCATATCCCAGCACTGTTTCATAGTTTCCGCAAACCCGATGGCCTCAAAAGACTTGTCCACCCCGCCGCCGGTGATGCGGCGAACGGCCTCAACCGGATCTTCTTTTTTGGCATTGACCACGTGGGTGGCGCCGAACTTCTTGGCGAATTCGAGCTTGTTGTCGAACACGTCGATGGCGATGATGGTGCGGGCGCCGCACACCCGCGCCCCGGAGATTACATTCAGTCCGATACCGCCGGTGCCGATGACCGCAACCAAATCTCCCGGCTGTACTTTTGCCGAGTTCTTTGCCGCCCCGAAGCCGGTGATGGTGGCGCAGCCGATGCAGGCCGCTTCAGCCATATCTACCTGATTATTCACCACCGCCAACTGATTTTGGTGAATCAGGGACTTGGAAGCGAAGCCGCCAATCCCCAGTGCTTGGGTAATCGGACGCCCATCAGGGAACTTGAGACGCGGCGGCTCCCCCGGCTGGCGCACACATTCTTCCTGGTGACGGCAGGAATGCGCTTTTCCTCCCATACACTTATCGCAATGACCGCAAATTTGCTCCAACGTGGCCACCACGCGATCTCCCGGTTTAATCCCCACGACCTCCGGGCCGACGGCTTCTACCGTACCGGCGACTTCGTGGCCTAAAACAGCCGGAAATTCAAACATTTTGTCGTCGTCTTCCACCAGGTGCAAGTCTGAGTGGCACAGACCGGAAGCCTCGATATTGACCAGCACTTCGGCTTTGATGGGATCATCGAGGATGAGTTCTTCGGGCTTAGAAAACCCTTTACCAACACCATACGCGATGGAGGCGCGAATCTTTTGAGGCATGACTTTCTCCTTTGATAGTCCGGTGAGTACTCGATTGAATTCTCCAACCTCACCACCAATTCTTGCGTCCCTCCGCTTATTTTCAAGGGACCGGAGTCCCATTTTTATCAATTTATTTAACTACATTTCGTAAATAAGGATTAACTCGCTCATTTTCTCCGCTTTTGCGTAGCTGTATTAGTACACCAGGGCCAGCTCGGACCAGTGCGTAGTGCCGCGGTTAGATAGCATCTCTCGTTTCATAGTCCAGTCCGGGGCGGCTTTCAGTCCCGCCAGACCCAGCCCTACAGAGCCCTCTCCCACCGCCGCGTTGACCCGGTCAATAATTTTTCCCCGCCGTTGAGCTTCCGGATCCGGGGCAAACATGGGTAGCGGCTCTTGCGGGTCAGGTTTGCCCAGGTCTGTCAGGCAGATGCCCGCCCGCACGTAATCCGCTCGCGGATCGACTTGTCCCAGCAGAACTTTCGCGGCCGCTTTCAGGACTGTCACCGGGTCGTCAGTGCGCGGGTGTAGCGGAGCCATCCCGCTGATTCGTGAGAAAGGCTCCTTGTACCAGGCGGTAGAGGCAAAAGCCCACAGAGCCCCGGCGGTCATCTGTTGGCGGCGCAGACGGCGCGTCACATTTTGGGAGTAAATGGAGAGGACCTGATAAGCCTGCGTGACTCCGCGCACCGGCGTAGAAAATGAACGCGAATACATGACCTGATAAGTGCGCACCGCATCCCGTTCAATAATTTCGATACAGGGCACCCCATTGAGTTCCAGCACTGTTTGCTGCAGATTTACGTTGAAACGGCGGCGAATTTCGCTGGGGTCAACTCTCTGTAGTTGCAACGCATCCGTGATTCCCAGAGCCTCCAGGCGCTTTTTGAGGCGTCGCCCCACTCCCCATAAGTCGCCGATTTCGGTACCGCGTAGAATCCGGTCGTGCTGGGCTGGGGTATAAGCGTCCCAGCTGGCCACCCCGCCCAGGGCCGGGGTATGTTTGGCGCCGTGGGAAGCGAGTTTTGCCAAAGTCCGGGTCGGGGCGATTCCAACCGAAACTGGCACCCCCAGGTCGTGCAGGATTCGGGACCGTAAACTGCGGGCTATACCTAGGAGCTCCGCGGGTCTGCCGTAGAGCGTCAGGAATGCCTCATCGATGGAATAGACCTCTACCGAGGCGGAAAACTGGCGCAAGATTTCCATGATTCGCGCCGAGATAGAGCCGTAAAGTTCGTAGTTACTAGACCGGGCTACCACGCCGCAGGCCTCGGCCCACGCCCGGATTTGAAACCACGGCATGCCCATCTTAATGCCCAAGGCTTTCGCCTCCCGCGAGCGCGCCACCACGCAACCGTCATTGTTAGACAACACCACTACCGGACGCCCGGAAAGCTCCGGATGAAAAATCCGTTCGCAGCTGGCAAAGCAAGAATCGACGTCTACCAAGGCAAAGCGATGCACCAGCCCGCCTTGGCGTTCCTCCGTCTCACGGGTTATTTCCCCGCGGCTGGGGGCGCGTTCTTCGCGGCAGTCCCCTGGGCTCAGAGTCGGTGCAGACATCGCGTCACCACCCCCCAAATTTGCAATTCGGAGGGGTGCAGTATGGGATAGGTCGGATTAGCGGGGTGCAGTTCCGGGCCGTGAGCCCCAAAGTGCAGGCGTTTCACTGTCATTTCACCGTCAATAACAGCGATAACGACATTGCCGTCCCCTGCCTCTAAGGAACGGTCCACAATGAGTTCGTCTCCATCGCTGATGCCCGAGTTAATCATGGAGTCCCCCGCGACCCGCACCAGGAAAGTCGCGGGTCGATTGCGGATAAGGTGTTCGTTCAAATCAATGTCGCGGTCAAAGTAATCCTGAGACGGTGAAGGCCACCCTGCCGGCACCAAATCCGGCGCAAAAGGAAGGCCGGGGTGCGGCGCTGACTGCGCTAATGCGTAGGGGCGCCACGATTTCACAGACCGCACATCATCGAACATATGTTCGATTTTAGCATGTTTTGTCCCGTTTGGTCAGTAAGCCAAAAATTCGCGGCAAGCCCGAGGGCCTACCGCGAATTTACACTGAAAGCGCCTAGCTGTTAGGCAGCTGCCGAAACCAAATCCAATCCCAAGAAATCCAGAGCCCGGACCCGGCGAGCACCGCCCTCGTTCAAGTCACGCAAAGCCGACTCAATCATCGGATCGTGGCGGTAAGCGTCAAACCAGGGACGCGCCACCTCGGACAGAATCGACCGCGGGGACAAGTTAAGCGCTTGACGATCAGAGTTACGGTCAAAAAGCGACCAAGTCAGATGATGTATAGATTCATTCATATTCATTATGTTTACCTTCTTCCTCTTCATCTTCTGAGGGACGGACGCATAGGTTGCGTCGGTAATCCCCCGCAGTAAAACCCCCTTGGAATTACTGCTTCAATATGACCATTATACCGTAACAATCGTAAAATCGCTGTTTAAACTGGGTTAGGACCAGGTACAAGTTTATTTTTCGGGCTTTTTTACAGTATCGGCAGTCGTGTTTGTCTCGGCTTCGGATTCGGCGTCACAAGAGGATTGTCCTCGGTTAGGCTCTGTGGGTGGCGTTTCCGGTGAATCCGGGACGGGGTGTGGAGCCTCAGTCAGGACAGCAGGCAGTTTGCGGCGCCGAGCCCCCGCGAACACGGCTAGTCCCACAACGGCGATGACGCCAGCGACGACTTGGAACCAGCGGACTCCCCCGGCCACCGTGTACTGGTAGTCGATGCGCACAAACTCTAGGAAAAACCGTCCCAAACTGTACAGGAACAGGTACAGACCAATGATTTCCCACGCACACAGGCGTCCCCAGGACTGACCGGTCGCGAGGCAAACATTGACTTGTTGGGCGAACTCGGAATCATGGGAACGCTTGCGAATCATTTCATACAGCAGCAAGATACCCATGGCCAAAAGGTTCCAGATAATTTCATAGAGGAAAGTTGGGTGGAACAGGGTTCCGGGGGCTGTGTTGGCCGGAGCCATCTGGGGGCTAATCTCTAGCCCCCAAGGCAGGGTCGTAGCTTTACCGTAGACTTCCTGGTTAAAGTAGTTGCCCAGACGGCCTAAGGCTTGGGCGGCCAGAACCGTGGGTGCCAGGGCATCTAAGAACACCCCCAGGGGTTGCTTCTTGAAACGCAGGAAGCACACGGCGGCGAGGAAGCCGCCGATTAGACCACCATAGATGGCCAAACCGCCTTGCCAGATGGCAAAGGGTTTCCACCACGGAATACCGGGGCCAAAGTAGTCGCCGGGATAGGAAAATACCGCCATAGCCCGCGCCCCGACAATACCCAAGAGGCAAATCCAGATTCCGATGTCGCCCACCAGTTCGGGCTTGCCTCCGCGGGCTTGGTAACGCTTGGAGGTCCAAAAAATCGCCAGCGCCATACCCAAGATAATCCAAAAAGCATACCAGCGGATTGTGAGCGGCCCGAGGCTGAGCAAAATCGGCGAAGGCGGGGAGGGAATGCTGGCACGAACAGCGGAAAAAAGGTAGCTGGAGGAAAGTGGTGCCGAAAGTGCTGCGGCAAAAATCAGGGAGGACATCAATCGTGCCCCTCGGCGTTATGACGATAGCGGGAGGCTCGGTCAGGCCGCAAAGCGGGATGCTGCGCCGCGGAAGTCATCTTGCGCAACAGAGTCACGGGATCCGGGGAACGCACCAGCGCCTCGCCGACCAAGATAGCGTCAGCCCCGACTCGGGCATAGTCAAAAACTTCCTGTGGGCCGTGGACCCCGGATTCGGCCACCACGGTGATGTCGGGAGGAATCACGTCAATAGTTTGCTCGCACATGGACAGGTCTACCGCACCCGTTTCCCGGTCCCGGGCGTTGATGCCGATGAGGCGCGCGCCGGCAGAAATGGCTTGGCGCGCCTCCAAACGAGAATGACATTCCACCAGGGCGCACATACCCAGGGAATGCGTCCGTTCCACCAATGCTTCCAGCACCATAGGCTCAAGCAAAGCCACCATCAGCAGCACCATGTCCGCACCCATCGCCCGCGACTCGTGAATCTGGTAGGGAGTGACTACGTATTCTTTCCGCAACATCGGCACGTCCAGTGCGCGGCGGACCTGTACAAAGTCTTCGGTGGTGCCCAGGTAGTTGGGTCGATCAGTAACCACGGAAACCGCTACTGCCCCGCCTTCGATGTATTCTCGGGCCAATTCCACCGGATCTTCAATGGGATTGAGGAAACCGGCCGTCGGAGTCTGCCGTTTAATTTCCCCCATAATGGCCACAAAACCGGGTCGGGAGTGCAGCACCGCCAGGCCGTCTTTTGGGCTGGGAGTGTGGCGGGCCTGTTCTTTCACAAGTTCCAAAGGCAGGGTGGCCTCACGCAGGGCCACCTCGGCTTTGGCTTGGCGATAAAACTCCTCATACGTCAGCATCAGTGTCCCACCGTCTCTATCGGCCGGTCGCCGGGTCCGCACGAGGGTGGGGCGACATCGGCGTCCAATCGCGCTGGTTCGATGACTCCTCCAGCATCAAAGCAAGACCTGGTGCCGGTATGGCAAGCCGCACCTACCTGTTTGACCTGGAGCAGCAACGCGTCTCCATCACAGTCAATCTCGATGTGGCGCAGGAATTGAACGTGACCGGAAGTATCGCCTTTGCGCCAGTACTCCTTACGGCTGCGCGACCAGAAGGTGACCCGCCCCTCGGAGAGTGTGCGCGCCAAAGCCTCATCGTCCATATAGCCGACCATGAGCACACGCAACGTGTCAAAATCTTGGATGACCGCAGCAAACAGCCCCTGAGCATCACGTTTCAGACGCTGGGACACATCATCGGGTAATTCGGTCACGGAATTATATTGCCAGCTGACGGGATATTTACCCAAATCGCTGAGAGCAAAATTAATTTTCAAAATGAAAAGAGCAGTTACTCGTCACGAAACAAGGTCGCAAAAATTTCACGCTTTACCGCAAAAACTAGCGAATCGGGAAGCCCGCCGCGCTGAGAGCTGACTTAACTTCAGCGACTGTAATCTCACCGAAGTGAAAGACGGAAGCGCCCAACACCGCATCCGCCCCGGCTTGTGCAGCCGCCACAAAATGTTCAACGTTACCCGCCCCGCCCGAAGCAATGAGGGGAACGGGACAGACCGGACGCACCGCCTGCAGCATCTCAATATCGAAGCCGGCCTTGGTGCCGTCAGCATCCATCGAGTTCAACAACACTTCCCCGGCTCCGCGTTCACAAGCCTGACCAATCCATTCCAACAGGTCAATCCCGGTCGATTGTTTGCCGCCATGCGTGGTGACTTCATAGCCTGAAGGGGTGCGTACCCCACCCTGGACCCGCCTGGCATCGGCGGACAGCACCAACACCTGCACCCCGAAGCGGGACGCAATCTCGGTAATGAGTTCCGGACGGGCAATCGCGGCGGTATTGATACTGACCTTATCGGCACCGGATTTCAGTAACCGTTCCACATCGGCAACGCTGCGCACGCCCCCGCCGACCGTTAGGGGGACAAAAATTTCACGAGCGCACTGCTGCACGACTTCTGCCATCGTCGCCCGACCCTCCACGGAGGCCGACACGTCCAGGAACGTGATTTCGTCCGCTCCGGCTCCGCAGTAGCGCGCCGCCAGCTCGACCGGGTCTCCGGCGTCGCGCAAATTTTCAAAGTTGACACCTTTGACTACGCGGCCCGCGTTCACGTCCAAACAGGGAATGACACGCACTGTTAGGGTGTCGTCGGCATAACAATTCGGCATTTGTCACCTCAAGATTCTTTCGTCACTTCGGGATTATCCCAAGCCGCTAAAATGTCCACCACCAGGATGGTCGCCTGATTGCCAGAGCCTTCGGCAGGCGGCACCTCCAGGAGCATCCGCGAACCAATCTTGCGGTCCACAATGCCGCGCGCCACCCCCTGCTGCACTTTATCATCAAGTTTCAGCTTCACCGGCTCGGACCAGTGGTCTTTCAACAACGCAGGTGGATTCGAGTAAGAAAATTCTTGATATTTCACCAGTACGGTTTGACCGGGTGCAACCGTTGCCCCAGAGCCGGTTATCAAGGGGTAAAAACGAAAATCGCCGCTAAAGTCCGAAAGAATCGCCAGGCGCACCTGGCCCTGGTCTTCGCTTACGGACAGCCCAGCATCGGGCGGCAAGGCTGTCATCGGGGAGTTCAGGGATGTTGGGATAATATCGATAACCCCGATTTCCATGGTGGAAGTACCCTGTTGTTCGACAGGTTGTTTCAACAGATAGCGCGAGCCTTCGGTGGCGCCGCGCACCGCGTTATACAGTTCCGTACCAAAGACCTTGGCCGAAAGCGGGCCGACCAGCACGGATTCATCGCCAGAGGTGGACTGCAGTTTCCCGGTCATTCCGGAAAAGACCGTGACCCGCAGCGCCACGATGGAATCGTCTTTGATCTGTTGTCCCCTACCTTTTATCAAAAGTTCAGTGGAACTTTTTTCCAGAGGGATGGGTTCGGACAGAGTCAACACAGGTTGGGCGCCAATTGCTCCCAAGACTTCGATTTTTGATTTCGCGGGGTCGCTGACGGCCACGGCACTGCGGTACCACATAATCAACAGCAACAATGCCACGCTCAGCGCCAGCAAAATCCCCAAGGTGAGGGCAATCGGAACAACTTTCGTTTTCGCCAACGGCTTCGGAGTCCGGGGTAAAGATGCGGCACGACGGAGTTTTGCTGCTCGGCGCGGACTGTGAGTTTTCGGCTTTTTCGATTCCGCTACAGCCAGGTTTTGTACATCTTCACGCCGCAAACTGACCGTGGGAACAACTTCGGGAGGAAGGTTTAAGACCGAGTCTCGCACCGGAGCTTCTGGCAGCGCGGCAACCTGAGCTGGCGTGTCCGCAACGGCGAGAGACGGGACTGCTGGCGCTTCCGGGGACACGACAGGCAACGCAACGTCAGGACCGGCAGGTACTGGACGCGAGGTTAAATCCAGTTGACGGGAGGCCGCGGCGGGAGTTTGCACTCCCTGGCGTACCGCTGAGCGAGTGGCTCGGCGCGGCAATGTGCTTGGCCTTGGCGGTAGTGAGGAGGGCACCTCCAGGTTCGCAGGGTCCAAAGACCTGGACACAGGATTTTCCGCCGAAAGCGCTGGGGAGGGAGCGGGCGTATCGCCTGGTGGTGGAGTTTGACGAAGCTGGGATTCGGCTCTGCGGGTCATTTCTTGGAAAGACTCCAGGTCCTCGAAACCGTTCGCCTTCAGCCAAGAGGTCAGTAAGTCCTTGGCGCCGTCCGTCATCGGCGGGGCGGCCGGGGCGGACTGTTGCTCGGCAGCTTGCGCCTGCATTCTGGCACGCCGGCGTGGCGAAAGGTTCGGGTCAACCTCACGCCTGACGTAAGTTCCTGCATCAACCGGGCCCGCGGCTCGGTGCGAGGAACGCCGGGGAGTTTCTTCGCTCAAGCTGCCTCCATTGTTTTCATAAGCATATCGACTTCCGTGCTGTCAACCGCGAAGGGGTCGCTGAGTGTCACGGTTCCCAACCCTGATTCCGGCAAACGTAAATGAGTCCAATCGGCTTGCAAATCCGCCCGGTGTTCTCGCGCTGCGGCAATGAACGCGCCGCGTACCTTGGCGCGAGTGTTTTGCGGAGGCACATTTTTCGCAGCCTCAACTGCGTCCGGGCGGGTCAATCGGGTTGCTAAGCCGCGCTGATCCAGGCGAAGTCCCCTGGGAGTGATGTCGTGGTATGCCAAATCCAAACGAGCTATCTTCGGATCGTCCAACGCCAGATTGTGGCGCTGGCGCAGGCCGTTGAGCAAAGACAACTTTGTCGCCCAATCCAGCTGGCCAGTCAAAACCTCCAAATCCTGATTCCGCAAAGCCTCTAACCATTGCCCCCACTGGGCCAGCACCTCGCGGTAATCCGCACCCAACTCAGCCCCGGAGAACACGTCTGACAGACGGTTGCGGAAAACCTCTTGCACGTCCAGGGCACTGTAGCGCCGGCCGTCCGTCAGCTCCACCCGGACTTGTCCCCCAAAACTCGTGACGTCCGAGGTAATATCGCGTAACGCGGCGATGGGCGAAACCAGAGCTAGGTCGGAGAAATCCACGCCGGCCTCCAAAGCGGCCAGCAACAGGTTCATAGTCGCGATTTTGAAGCGTGTCGGAGGCTCCAAAACGTTGGAATCCCCGACAATGACATGCAGACGGCGATACCGTTTCGCGTCCGCGTGGGGTTCGTCACGAGTATTGACTAAAGGACGGGTGGAGGTCGTGGCGGCGGAGACTGCGTCATCTATCTGGAAAGCTCGCTGCGAAAAGCAAAAGCGGGTTTCACCCTGGATTCGTAGCAGGGCGCCGGCTCCGGTAAAGACTTGGCGCGTCACCAGGAATGAGACGAGGGAATCGACCAGGGAACGAAACTTCCCGTCCCGGTACAGCAGATAGTTTTCGTGGCAACCGCATGAGTGACCTGCCGCGTCCAGGTTGTTCTTAAACAGGTGTACCTGGGTTTTTGTACCAGTTTGGGCGCTCAGGCGCTCGCTGGCGCCAGCTGCCATTTCCGCCAGAATTTCCGCCCCGGCCCGATCCTGGTTCAACACGTCGTCCAAGCTCAGGCATTCCGCGGTAGCGTATTCGGGGTGAGATCCGACGTCGAGATAGAGGCGTGAACCATTGGGGAGGAACACTGAAGTGCTTTGGCTGCGGGCTAAAACGTCATGAAACAACACCCGTCCGGCCGTGTCCGCGTCCACCACCGGGGCACCGCCCGACACCGCGGCGGAGAGAATGCCGTATTCCGTTTCAATACCGAAAATGCGGCGCGGCAACTGTTCCAAGTGAGCGTTTCGCGCCAAGGTTCACTCCCCGCCTTTTTGCACAAATCCCTGCACAAAAGTTCCAGCGTCCTCGGCGACCAGGTCCTCGATTTCGTCGAGCAAGTCATCCAGTCCGGCCGGTTCTTGAATCTGACCGCGTCCGAACGGGACCGCGCTCGAGTCAGGTGAGGCGGGAGTCCCCGGATAATTCGTCTGGTCTTGTTTCATAACAGTCTCCATTGTGCTACTTCGTCTAATTCATTAGGTTATGCGCTATTGAAGCAATTACGAAGTTGGGACCTCATCCGAGAACGGATCCAGTAGGGAAACACGCTGCAGCCGATCCCACCCGGCACGTACTACCAGAGATGTCCAACTGGCTGCGACCAGGTCTTTTCGGTGAGCTACCGCGTCCCCCCGCACTTTTGCACGAGTGCCGGTAGGAGGCTGGGTGGCCGCCATAATAATTTCGGTGGCGGGCGCGATATCCTCAACGTGGCCTTTGGCTCGCAGTTTATCGACCGGTGACAAACCGGGACGCAAATCAGCCCATTGAATATCCAGGGCTGCCAGTTTCGCGCTGGACCAACCGCCGGGAATCCGCTCGCTCAGAGCCTGGAAAATCGTGCGTTTCGCCACCCATTCGACGCGCCGCGCTGCCGCTGCGGGATCTTCGCGCAGCATTCGCACGGTATCTACCCAGGTCAGGGCATCAGTGAGGGCATCCGCCACCAATACGTCCCGGTCTTGAGAATGTAAGAAATCCGCCACTGTATTCGCTGCCGCCCACTGCCACTCCAAAGCGCTGCGTTCTGTCCCGTCAGCACACCGCAGGGTCGTCGTAAAGTCGATGTCGTGGGAAACCTGCCACCCGGCCTCCACCGGATCGCACTCCAGGAACAGGCCCTCTACCGGCGGGGCACTGTGACCGGACTTCCAAGCCGCTTCCAAAGCCGCCAACCACGCCCGGCTCGAGGCGACTTTTGCCAGGATAGAGCCGGGGAACCGGTTGGCATCGCCGTTAATAACGTGCAGGCGGCGCCACTTTGAATCGGCGTGGGATTCGTCACGAGTATTGACGATGGGACGGTTGAAAGTCGTTTGCAAACCAACCAAATCCCCCACGAAATCCGCGCGCTGCGACATTTGGAAACCGCAAGTTTCACTGTTTTTCCCGATACCGACCCGGCCGGCACCGCAGATGACCGGGCGTGTCACCAAAAACGGCACCAGGCAGTCGCGCAGCAGCGCAAACGGCACTTCCCGGGCCAACAGATAGTTCTCGTGCGAACCGTATGCCAACCCTTTGGAATCGGTGTTGTTCTTGTACAGTGCAATCGGAGAATCGTAGCTGGCGGCAACGCTCATAGCTCGTCTGGCTACGTATTCCCCAGCTACGTCCCACACCACCGCGTCGCGGGCAGTCAACACTTCGGGAGTGGAGTATTCGGGGTGAGCATGGTCGACATAGAACCGGCCCCCGTTCGTCATCACCACATTTGTGAGCATGGGAGAAGATTGGCCCACCAGTTCCTGAGCTGAAAACGTGTCATCCGCGGTAGTGTCTGCAGGGGAAGTCGCCGGGGCAAACCGGTGGGGATCATCGGTCAGCATGGTTGGATCAGCGCTGGCACGTTCCAAACGAGTGCCGCGCAGGTCATTCAAGGGGTCCTCCCCCTCCCAGTCCCAACCAATCGCCCGCCCGTCAGGACGCAAACTCGCCTGCCAAGAACGCACCGCTTGTGCTGTAATCACGGACAAACCCTCGGGACTGTGCCGCAGACTGGGATTTGCGTAAACTTCTGTATCCGGGTCAAGCGCTACGCCATACTCGGTTTCGATTCCTACCACACGTTGATTTGTCATCAGCCCGGCCCCTGACTAGGAATATGACGGGTCGCGGACTACCCCGCTGGCGACACAGTTGATTCCCAAGTCCCGCGCTAGAGCCTCCGGGGGCAGCAGCGCCGTGAGCGCCGCGGTCTGAGCGATTGTGTCCGTGAGCGCGGCGTTGAGGTCCTCCAGACGAACCCCGCGGCTCTCGCCGTTCAGTTCGCGGCCAATGGCCAGATTTTTGGCTTGGTTCGCGATGGACACCAGTAAAGCCCCGGAAATCATGTCGCTAAAGAACACCTTGCGTTCCTGTTCTCTGCCCCCCACCTCAACGTAGCGCAAGGTACACAGATAGGTGGCTGGTTCCTGGACAAATAGGCGGTTGACCGCGGCTTCCACCAGGTTTACGGCAAAAACTGTTGCTCCCCCGGCAGCGTTCATCTGTACCTCATCGAAAGGGGTCGCCGGACTGAGATGGTGAGCCAAAATACCGCGTGCAGCTGAAGCATCCGGACGTCCCACGCGAATTTTGACGTCAAAACGGCCGGGACGCAGTAGCGCCGGGTCAATCATGTCCTCCCGGTTCGAAGCGCCGATGACGATGACATCGCGCAGCTCGTCCAAACCGTCCATTTCCGTTAACAACTGAGGTACCAGCATATTTTCCACGTCGGAGGAAATGCCGGAGCCGCGGGTACGGAACAGGGCCTCCATCTCATCAAAGAACACCACCACGGGGTGAGTACCCGCCGCCAGTTCCCGGGCGCGGTCAAAAATGGCGCGAATCTGCCGTTCGGTTTCGCCCACGAACTTGCTCAGCAGTTCGGGTCCTTTCACGGAGAGGAACACGCTGGGTTGATCGTATTGCACCGCCAGAGACGTGGCTACGGCCTTGGCCAGCATGGTTTTGCCGCAGCCCGGAGGCCCGTACAGCAAGACTCCTTTCGGTGCGCTCAGACCGTAAGAGGCGAACAGATCGCGATGGGTATAGGGCATCTCTACGGCAGCGCGGATATGTTTGATTTCCGTGTCCAGTCCCCCGATATCGTCATAGGTGACTTCCGGAACTTCGGGCTGCAGGGCCTGTTCCACGCCGGCGCTTTCCAGCAGTTCCATTCCCCAACCGGCACGCGTATCCACCAACAGGGTGTCGCCGGCTTTCAGGGTTTTGGCGAATCCGGCACGCAGGCGCACTACAATTTCAGTGCCGCTGGACAGCCGCACGACCGCCCGGTCCATTTTCAGATCACGAATGACCGCCACGCTTCCAGACAAGGCTCTGGTCGCAAAGCCCACGACTACCGGGGTGGCGTCTATCCACACGGTATCTCCCGGCTGCAGCTGGTCCACACCCGCGAACTCCTGCACCGCCAAGCGAACGTGTTTGCCTTCCCAAGAGACCTCGGCCAGTCGGGAGGGCTGGCTCGCGTCCGCACCGGGTACCTTGTCGGTGGAAAACCCTTCAAAAATGCCGCGTGAAAGGGGCGGTTGACCGATTTGCCGCAGTTGGGAACGCAGGGACTCCAGTTGCGTTTTCGATTCTCGCAGGGCGGTTTTCAGGCGGGCGTTGTGTTCGCCTACAGAGATGACCTCACGTTTCAAGTCCTCAATGCTCGTGTCAGAGTCATTCATCGTTTTCCTCCTCAAGCACGGTGCGGCGAGTCGCCTGTTCCCGCTGGTAGGCAGCTTTTTCCTGGGCATCCCTGATGACGCGGCGCAGTTTTTGGTCCGAAATCGGCCGCGATGCTTCGTAGTCAAGCTCCTCGTTTTCCCACAGGGCATCGCGGGGGTCGAACTGACCAACCGCTTCTTCGCCGTGCCGAATGGAGGTTTCACCTTCAGCCAAGCGGCGGGCCGTAAATATAAATCCAGTGTGGGCAATCATGCGGTGATCGGGTCGCACCGCCAAACCGTCAACGTGCCAGGGTCGGACCAGGGACTCCCAGGAGCGCAATGCCGTAAATCCCCCGAAGTTTCGTAAGTCTTGGACCATCCGCGCCAGCTGCGTAATGGTAGTGAGATAGCAGGTCAACACCCCGCCAGGCACCAGCACCCGGTGAACCTGTTCCAAATGTTCCCACGGTTTCAACATATCCAACACCACACGATCCACGGTCTTGTCCGCCACGCCCTCGTGCAGCCCCTCACTGAGATCAGACAGACGTAACTCCCAGTTGTCCACCTCCCCGCAGAACCACATTTCCACGTTGCAGCGCGCTACCTCAGCAAAATCTGGACGCAACTCAAAACTGGTGACGTGCCCGGACGGCCCTACCGCCCCCAGCAGGCTCATAGTCATCGCCCCGCTGCCCACCCCGGCTTCAACAACGGTAGCGCCAGGGAAAATATCGCCTTCCATCACGATTTGTGCGGCATCTTTCGGATAGAGGATTTGTGCCCCGCGTGGCATGGACAGATGATAATCAACCAGCAGGGGACGCAGCGCGGTGAAGCGGTGTTCGCCACGTTCCGCGGGAACAATTGTGCCCTCCGGTTTCCCGATGATTTCTCGGTGATGCAGGGCTCCTTGATGGCATTGGAAATAGCCGTTTTCGCGCAGCAGGGTCGTATGCACCCGACCTTTTTCATCGGTCAGTTGGACCCACTCTCCACTGCGAAAAGGGCCGCGGCGGCGCGCTGGACCGCCGGGAACGGATGGTTTTTCCTGAGATTGAGCCATAACCTTTATCTTAACCTATGGTTTTTCGACCCGACACAATCGGTTGGTAAACGGACGGATTTTTGGCGGCCCGGCGATTAGCCTGAAAGCATGAGTGAATCAGTTCCTGCCCAGGCCTCTCGTCCCCCGGCGCTTTCGGCATCTTCGGCGAAACAATTTCAACAATGCCCCCTAAAGTGGCGTTTCAAGTATGTCGACAAACTCCCAGAGCCGCAAAGCCCCGCAGCCCTGCGCGGCAGTTTAGTGCATAAGGTGCTTGAGGATATGTTTGATTTGCCGCCCGCCGACCGCCAAGCCCCCACGGTACGCGAAACCGTGGACAGCGCTTGGGAAAAGGTCACGGACGGAGCCTACAAACTTTCTGAAATCCTGGCCCAGACTTCCGAGGACGAATTGAAAGCTGCGGCCCGACAGCTTATTGATGCCTATTTTTCCCTGGAAGATCCGCGTCGGCTGAATCCCAGCGGCCGGGAGCTGGGGGTGGAAACGGTATTATCCAGCGGTTTAAGGCTGCGCGGTTTCATTGACCGGGTGGAACAGGCAGACAACGCGGACGTGCGCATTATCGATTACAAAACCGGCAAGGCTCCCGATATGCGCTTTACCGGGGAATATGTGTTTCAGATGCGAATGTATGCCCTGCTGTACCGGGAACAGTATCAGATCACCCCCAAACGCACCCAGCTGCTGTTCTTGGGAGGCAACCCCCAGGTGTTGACGTTTGACCCGACCGATGCCGATGTGAGCGAATTTGAAACTGAACTTAACGCGTTGTGGTCAGACATAGCCGCTCACCTGCAAGCGAAACGTTTTGAAACCCGGCAATCCCGGCTCTGCGACTGGTGCTACTTTCAAAACCTGTGTCCCGCTTTTGGGGGCACAGCCCCGGACCTGGACCCGGCGCAAGTGGAAAAAATTGCAGAAATCGGTCCCATCGCCGCGGGCTAGGCAGTTCGGAGCGCTTCCTCGGTTAGGCTGGAAACCATGGAAATGCGTCATCTGGGAAATACCGGTATGCGGGTTTCAGCCTTGGGACTGGGAACCCTGACCTGGGGTCGAGATACCTTAGAGTCCGAAGCGGCCGCTCAGTTAGAGGCCTTTGTCGAGGCGGGAGGGAACCTGGTCGATACGTCCCCGACCTACGGAGACGGCCAGGCCGAGCAGGTGCTGGGCCGTATATTGAGTCACTCCGGTTCGGCCGCAACGGATGCTACCAGCGCGGACTCCTCCGGTTTTCCCCGTGAGGACCTGGTCATTGTGTCAAAAGCGGGGGTTTCACGGCGTCACGATGAGTCTTTCGTGGATGCTTCGCGCCACAACCTTTTGAGCAGTCTGGATCGCACTTTGACCACCCTGGGCACAGATTACGTAGACTTGTGGCTCATTCAAGTCCCCGATCCGCAAACTGACTTTGACCTGGTGCTGGGCGCGTTGTGGTCGGCCTGGTCGAGCGGAAAAGCGCGGTACGTAGGGTTGTCCAACCACGCGGGTTGGCAGTGCGCTTACGCGGCGGCGCGCTTGCGGGAAGGCACGGTCAACGTGCCGGGTTTAGCGGCAGTAGAAAATGAATACTCGCTGTTAAACCGGCAGGCTGAAGCCGAAGTTTTGCCCGCCGCCCAGTCGCTGGGATTCGGATTCCTGGGATGGTCGGCTTTAGGACGCGGGGTTTTGACCGGTAAATATCGCAACTCCCTCCCCCCTGATTCTCGCGGAGCCTCCCTTCACCTGCAGGGTTTTGTGCAGCCCTACCTGCAAGGACGTTACCGCAGCATTGTGGAATCGGTGGCGACCGCGGCTCAGGGCCTGGAGGTTTCTCCGCTGGCGGTATCGCTTGCTTGGGCTTTGCAAAAGCCCGGTGTCTCCAGCGCTATCGTTGGTGCGCGTAGCGCCGAGCAGTTCCACCAAATCTTGGGGGCACTAGGCACGAAAGTGCCGCGTCAGGTCATGTCGGCATTGGATGAAGTGTCCGACCCGCGCCTCCCGGCGGCCTAGTGCTTTTGCACCCCGCAGCCCAGCGTGACCTCTCAGAGGCGACACCGAGACAGACGAAATCAGTCCTCGCCGTGCAGGTCAAAGTTTTCTAAATCGCCTTCATCGAGATAATCGTTATCATCGTCGTCATCACCGTCGAAGTCATCGATGAGATCATCTTCATCATCGAGGTCATCTACGAAATCATCGTCGTCGTTGTCATCATCATCGTAGTCATCGTCGTCCTCGTCTAAGATGTCGAAAGGCAACTCAACCCCGGTGGCGGTAAACAGCGCGTCATCATAGGTAAAGAAGGCATCACGAAGTTTTTCTTCGGCGTTGCTCAGAACCGGTGAATCGTCCATCTCACTGTCCGCCACAGACGCCACTTCCAAATGCCGCTGCAGCGCGGCAATCAAATTATCTAACTCCGTGCGAGGATCTCTCATAGGGTTAATTCTAATCGTCAGGACCAAAGTTTGCAGGGTATTCCGGGCGAAACCAGTGGCTTACCCCCGCGAACCTGAGCCAACCAATAACGCCAGCGCAGTGCCCTGGTGCGGGCTCACCATTCGCCACGGTTGGGCCAGAAAACAGCCTAAGGCAAGTGCAGCTGACCTCTGACCATGGTCACCATCAGGTCGGTACCTTTGATTTCCGAGGTCTCATCAGGACCTACGATTTGAGATTCACCGTTTGGACCGGTCAACTGGGATGCTCCACCCTCGACCCCCAGTGGGAGGACAATCCACATCTTGCCAGGGGTATAGGTGGTGGTAGGGGCCTGCCCGGCGATTTCTGCCTTAATGTTTGCCACCACTACACGCGCGTGCGCCCGGGCGGCATCAGCCCGTTTAGACTCGTGAACATCGGTAATGTCACCGACCGCGTAGACGTGCTCCTGGCCCTTGACCCGCAAATATTCGTCCACCGCGACCTGCCCCTCACTGTTGAGGGAATCACCGTAGTTTGCCCGCAGATAGCCCGAAGCCGTTTGGGCGCCGTAGCACAGGAACCACATGTCCGCGTCAATCCCGACTCCGGCCCCAGTCTCGACATGGAAAGGAGCCAACTCGCCGATGTCGGTCGGCGGCAAGTAAGCCAAAGGAGCGCCCAAAACCAGATGGACACCGGCCTGCTGCAACTCCGCGGTCAAAACGTTACGCAAGTCTTCGGCGTACTCGTTGGAACCCAAAATATGCGGGGAACGATCCACCATGATGATTTCCATATCGGGGAAGTTCGTGAACAACTCGCCAGCGAATTCGATAGCGACAGTACCCGCACCAACCAACATGACCCGCTTCGCTTGAGACAGGTTACGCCGGGTTTCTTCCAGACGGCGTTTCGCCAACGATGCGGTCGGAATATTGTGCTTCGCCGGATAAGGGTAGGTCGTCCCCGTAGCTAAAACCAAATAGTCCGCTTCAATAGGGTCGTGATTTGCCAGGTGAACAGTGGTTCCCTCGACGCGGGTCGCTTCCCCGTGCACGACCCGGCCGTGCTTCAATAGGCGCGAGTAGGGCATGAATATGGTGTGGGTCCAAATATCGTCAACCGCGGCGCGCAAAGCAGCAGCGTGATGCACAAACTGGTCTTTTTGCTCCACCAAAGTTACTTCGGCGACATCATCCAAACCGCCGGCTACGGTGATTCCTCCGTAACCGCCGCCGACTACAGTAACTCGAACCACACTACCTCCCGCTTCGGCTCACTTAGATTTGACAAATTTCAAACAAAACGTCTTAATCCTAACCTAAAAGCCAGCTAGTGCACCGGTTTCACGTGAGATATTTCTCCCCGCGTAGCGTAGGTGTCTATAGTTCCGCGGCTAGCGGGGCCTGCAAAGCTCGGGCGATATTCGGGGGAAAGAATCCCTCCCCTTTCAAAACTTTGCCGTCCTCGCGATAAATCGGTTTCCCATCGGGACCCAGCTTTGACATATTGGACGCCTGAACTTCCTGCAATACTGCCGGCAGGTTGATACCCGCCTCCAGGGCCATGCCGTAAACCACATAGGTCAAATCCGCCAAAGCATCGGCGACCTCGACCGTATCGCGCTCTCCTTCATCAAGTTCGCTAATCCCGTCCATGACCCCGCGCAGGGCCGCATAGGCTTTCTGACCATACAGGGCGCGCACTAGCTCGGAAGTTTCTTCTAAAATCAGCGACAAGCGCATATGCATTCGCTCATTTTCGATGTTCGGCCCGGTAGTCACCACCGGCAGACCATAAACTTGATGAAATTGCCGCACGAGGGCTTCGGGGTCGCGCGGGTCGGGGGCTGGCAGTGTTGGTTCACTCATTTTTGTACTTCTTTCCCTAGTCCGAGGCGTTTCCCCGGTGACTTTGCTGCAATAGTTTCATAAGGGCGGTCCACGAGGTCGCCGGTTCCAGCGGGTCCCCCGGCAGCAGCGTCGCCATGGCCCTGTCTTCCCGCTGGTCCTGATGCATTCCAATACCGCGCAAGATGCCACCAAAACGGAATCCGCAACGCCAGGCAACCCGGATAGACGCCAGATTATCCGGATGAGCCTGCAAAGTCACGCATTGGAAACCCAACAGGTTAAACGCAGTGGTGACCGCCAGTTGCAGCGCCTCGCGCATCAACCCGCGCCCGCGCCACTCGGGAGCCATCCAATAGCCAGCATTAGCGGTTTTTTCGGCTCCAACGCGCACGGAGATAGTGCCCGCCACGTGGGGAGTTTGGAATTCATAAGTGCGGATGATCCAGCTGGCTCCCCCCTCGTCCCACAACTGGGGGCAAAGTTCGTTTAAAAAGTTATCCGCGTGTTCCGGGCCGAAAGGCACCGGGACCGTCGTAAAACGCTGGATTTCAGGATCCTGGCAAGCGGCCGCAACTTCGGGGGCGTCCGCAGCCCGCGGCACGTCCAAGGTCAGGTTGGTGCCATGCACCGGAAAGGGCCGATGGGCGCCGATTTCCCCCATTGCGGCACTGGTAGAAACAGATTTGGCGATTCCTCGAACGAAAGGTGTTTCAGACATGAATCCTCCCGAACGAAAATACGACAAAGACCCGGATTTCCGGGTCTTGTGCGAGGAAAGGGACTTGAACCCTCACGACCGCAATTGGTCACAAGCACCTCAAGCTTGCGCGTCTACCATTCCGCCACCCTCGCTGGTGCTAAAGGCAAATCAAATTTAGCGGGTTTAGGCAACATTCTCAAAACGAAGTCCGCAACACAAAAACACCGGTACGAAACTTTGGCGCAAAACCCCGGAATTGCCGGCTCGCGGAGCGAATTGAACTCAATCGGCTTCAGCGAACTGCCAAATCTCGACCATTGAAGCGGTCGGGGTCAGGAAAAAGGCATTCTCATCCACATCATCTTTGCCGGTTGCGCTGGCTTTCACCAACACGTAACCACTGGCTAACTTGATGCCAATCTGAGCTGGATCAGTCGCCGCTTCAGCGGAAAGCGTGCCATCAGGACGCATGAAACGAACCGTCTTTGCCGAGCCGCGCATCACCTCCGCGACTTCAGCGTTACCCGAGTACACCCCAATGACAATCAGACCCGAACCCACCAGCGGGTCGCCGCGTACCAAGGACTTCGCCCGGACGGCGGAACGTTGGAAATAATTACGCCCTTCAACAATGTCATCATTCATAGCTTCATTGTTTCATGCCCTTTCAGACAGCGCCGGAATTTGGGAAAAATTTACCGCGTGCCACCCCTCGGCTATCCTGCCGAAAGCCCTAGCCCAGAAGGCTGCGCAACTGTTCCAGGGTGATTCCCGCGGACATATCCCGGTTTTCTTGACCGGAGAGCACCGCCCCGATGAGATCGCGTTTCTTTTCTTGCAGCTCCAAAACGCGCTGTTCGATAGTGTCGGCGGCGACCAGCCGATAGACATTCACGAACCGTTTTTGACCCAGCCGGTGCGCCCGGTCGACAGCTTGGGCCTCCGCCGCCGGATTCCACCACGGGTCGGTGAGAAACACGTAATCCGCCTCAGTGAGGTTCAAACCAAACCCACCGGCTTTCAACGAAATCAGGAACACGTCGACTTCCCCGTTTTGGAATCGTGCCACTTGCCGGTCGCGGTCGCGACTGGTGCCGTCCAGGTAGGCGTAATCAATTCCCGCCTCGTCCAGTTTTTCCCGCAGTATCGCCAGGAAGGAAGTGAACTGAGAAAACACCAGCGCCTTGTGGCGCTGCCGTGCCGTCACGCTGCTATCGTCGCGCAGGCCCTCCAACGTTTGCAGCAGATACGTGACTTTCGCACCGTCCTCGTGCGCGTGATGGTCGATGAGCCGAGCGCTCAAAGCGAGTTGCCGCAGCCGGGTCAGCGCCGTAAGTATGTTGATGCGAGGAGAGTTAGCGTCCGCCGCCTGGGCTCGGGCCGCCGTCAAATACTTGGCGTACCAGGTTCGCTGCACCGGCTCCAGGTCGATAGAGACTATCTGTTCGATTTTTTCGGGCAGTTCCTGGGCAACGCTGTCTTTGGTGCGACGCAGCAGGAACGGTGCCACCCGATCCGAAAGCTCAGCAGCCGCCTCGCTGCGATCGCTGAGCGTCTCAGCGGCAAAACGGCGCGAAAATACCGGCAAGCTGGGTAGCACCGTAGGAACTGTCAGGGACATAATTGACCACAAGTCGGTGGCGGTGTTTTCGATGGGTGTGCCGGTCAGGGCAAAAGCCCACTTGGCCCGCAAACGCACCAAGGCTTTATGGGTGGCGGTGGAAGGGTTTTTCACAAACTGTGCTTCATCGAAAACTAAACCAGAAAAACTCTGAGTTTGCCAGAAATCTATGTCCATCCGGGCCAGCGTATAGGTGGTCAGCACCAGGTCGGCTTGCTGAACCTCGCGGGCGACCTGATCCCAGTCCGCGGCGGCTTTGCCCACGCTCGTCCTTTGGGTATATACCCGCAAATCCGGGAACCACCGCGAGGCTTGCTCCTCCCACGTTCCCATCAAACTGGCCGGGACCACCACGAACACCGCCGCTGCGGCGTCCGCGGGACTACCCGCCAACTGCAGCTTTTGCCCAGCAATGACCGCCAGCATCTGCATAGTCTTGCCCAAGCCCATGTCGTCAGCCAAGATGCCGCCCAAACCGGCCTCGGCCCGAGCCGTCATCCAACGGAAACCATCCTCTTGATACCCACGCCAAGTGCCTTGTGCCAACGCGGGAGTCGATACTTCGGGCGGATTCACCAGCAGATTGACGGCGTGTTCCCAATCGCCGGAAAACTGGCGCGTTGCGGCCATCGCATCCAATGCCGAAATCAGCCCGAAATTAGAAATCCCAACCGTAAAATCAGCGCTGCCGGAAAAATCGTTGAGCCCCAAATCGGTGAACTCGCGAATCAGGCGTTTCAGCTGCTGGTTTTTCGCTGCATACAAATCCACCCAGTTACCCTCGGGAGTTTGCCACCAGCGCTCCACCCGCCCCAGAGCCGCCAGAAACTCTTTCGTATCCAAGTCCTCTTGACCCAGGCGCAACCCCAGGTTCAGCCCGTAACGCAGCCCCCAGCCACGCGGCTCACCCTCGGGAGGTTCGCCTAAATCCGACTCGAAGTCCAGGGCGGTGTCGTCAGACCGAAGCGTCCCTTGAGTGGGAGAAAGCGCCTGGTCAATCTGCAAATCGAGAGCGGGTCCGTCAGAGAAAATCTGAATGTGTTGCAGTTCGGGGGAAATGTTGACTTCAGCGCGTTCGGAAACGTTGATGGTATTGATGAACTCGCGAATCCGGTCCAACTCAAAAATGGGAAATTTTTTCGTAAAGAACGTCTGAATTTCGGATTCATTCCAGCCCCCCAGGGAGCCGACGCCCCGCATAGTTTCCTGAATTTCCAAATCGGGGGTGTCGGGGTCCAAAACCACTTCTACCGCTGCGGCAGCCGAGCGGCGGCGCACGGTCCAGCGGATTTCGACCAGTTTGGGGTTCATTTCGTTCAGTCGCAGCAATCCGCACAATCGGGGAGGACCAAAAACGTGTTCGTGGGTCAGATGCATCGAGTCGCGGGACAGCACTCCCAGCTCCCCCAGACGTTTGGCGTAGTTGGCCCAAAATTCGTTGGCTTGCGCAGCCGGGATCTCCCATCGAGCCTGAGCCGCAGCCAACGCGTTCAGCTCCTCGTTCACACCAGCTTTTAAGCCGGCGCACGCCACGAAACGCCCGTGCAAGGCGTCCAGTCGCGGCCCGAGAGTCTGGCAGACGGCCTCTGTGTTCTCGGGCGCTTCTGAGGGCTCGCCAGCACTAGCAGTTTCGGTGCCGGCCGCCACCGTCACCGAGCCACCCTCGTGCTGGGTAATGACCAAGACAGTTTGAGGGTCGGGAGCCACGGGACGCAACACGGTGGTGCGAGTAGTGTCAGAAAACACGCTAACTCCGCTGGTGATGCACTTTTCCAGGAGGTCCATCCCGGTGGAGTCCAGGTTGCTCAACTTTACGAGCTGGGCTCGGGCACTGTGTTCAAAAAGATGGCGCATCGCGGCGAGTTGCGTCGCGTTCAGTCCCTTGGTGACCGAGGCCCAGCGCGAGGTCAGATCACGCCAAGTGGCACGCTTTTCTGACCAGTCTCCGGACGGGTTGATACGCAGGGGAACCAAGGTTTCTCCCTCTATCTGGATTGCCAGAGGCTGGTTCGTAGCATCAACCTCGCCAGCGTTGAGCAAGCTGCCGAGCCCCCCGCGCCAATCCATTTCGTAAGCCATTCTGTCTATTTTACAGGTTTCAGCGCCGGATTTTCCGCTGCAGCGAAAAACCTCCCTAGAATAGGGACGTTATGTTGCACGTGATTTTCTTTCAACCTCGCATTGCCGGGAATACCGGTGCCGCTATTCGTTTGGCCGCCTGCACCGGCGCTACCCTACACGTGGTCGAGCCGACCGTGTTTGACCTGGATAACGACACCAAGCTGCAACGGGCGGGACTGGACTATCACGACCTGGCACACTTGGAGCGTCACCCCGATTTGGACGACTGCTTAGCGCACGTGCCCGGAAAACTTTATGCCTTTACCGGCCACACTGACGTACTGCTGCCCCAGATTCAGTTCCAGGACGGGGACGGTCTCATGTTTGGCCCCGAAGATACCGGGCTGCCGGTTGAAGTCATGGATGACCCGCGTGTCACCAGTCGGGTTCGGATTCCCATGCTGGAGGGGCGCCGCTCCTTGAACCTCTCTATTTCAGCGGCCATTGGGCTGTATTACGCCTGGGGTCAGCTCGGCTACACCGGCGGTATGTAGTTTCATTTTTCCTGGTCGCAAGTCTCGATTTCCCGTTTTTCCGTGTGCCTGCGCGGTTTTTCCCGTTTCCTCATGTTAATCTCGAGGAAAAGAGGGAGCACGTGTGATTAAGTACCTGGGTTCAAAACGCACTTTGGTGCCGGCATTGGCACAGATTGCGGATCTGTCGGGCGCACGCACCGCCCTTGACGCCTTTACCGGGACGACCCGGGTCGCTCAGGCTTTTAAAGCCCTCGGGATTACCACCGCTGCCAACGATGTGGCCAGCTATTCGAGGGTACTCGCGGACTGCTATATCGCCACCGACAAACGTCAGATAAACGACCGCGAGCTGCGAACTCTCTTGTGCGATCTAGAAGCCACCCCCGGCGAGCCTGGCTACTTCACGGAAACGTTTTGCGAAAAGTCTCGGTTCTTCCAACCGCGGAACGGAGCGCGTATTGACGCTATCCGCGATCGTATTGAGACGGAGTTTGCCACCGACCCCCGCTACCCTATCCTGCTGACCTCCCTGATGGAGGCGGCGGACCGGGTAGACTCCACGACCGGACTGCAGATGGCGTACCTGAAACAGTGGGCTCCGCGCTCGTACAATGACCTGGAACTGCGGGTGCCCGAGCTTTTGGACGGTACGGGCACCACCTACCAGCGCGACACGAACGCACTCATCGCCGACCCCGCGACCCCGCGTTTTGACCTGGTTTACCTCGATCCGCCCTATAACCAGCATCGTTACTTTACGAACTATCACATTTGGGAGACGCTGATTCGCTGGGATTGCCCCGAGGCTTACGGCGTGGCGCAAAAGCGGGTGGACGCCCGGGATTCTGCCACACATTCGGCGTATAACCGGAAACGCGAGATGCCCCAGGCTCTGCAAAGCCTGATTGCACAGGTAGACACGGACACGCTGGTGCTGTCTTATAACAATGAATCTTGGATTGATTTTGACACCCTGTTTGACGCGGTGGCGGCTGGTTTTGAGGACTGCGTAGCGCTGGCTTTTGACTATAAACGCTACGTGGGTGCCCAAATCGGCATCTATAACCCGGAGGGAACCAAGGTCGGTAAAGTCACCCACCTGCGGAATCTGGAATACCTATTCGTCGGGTGCACCGCACAGGTTGGCGCGCGTATCCGCGCCGCTTTCCACGTCCCCGACGCCCCGGAAGTGCCCTCAGAATCGCGGCTGCTCGCCCAAGTGGGCTAGCCCCGGCCGGATTTTTCTGTTACTTTTGCGTCTTTTTGAGAGACAGGGCGCGTGGTGCCTCATGTCATTTTGAGCGCGAAGTGGGGGTTAGGCGCTGCAGGTTTTGATGCCTTGGGTGAGTAGGGCTTTCAATTCTTCGGGTGTGTCATAACGGTAGTGGAAGCCGTATTTACGCACTACATGGTTGTTTTTAGATTCCACATGTGCCTGGTCGTTCTTCTTGTAAGGGCGTGAGCGTGTGAAGAATACGTCCAGGCTAGATGCCCGGTTAATGACTTCCCGGTTAATGAACTCGCTACCGTTATCACAGTCCAGGCCCTGGACATGGTACGGGATGGCTTCTATCGCAGAGTCTAGAGCTTTGAGCATATGCACCCGGGCGTTATTCCTCAGGGCTTCTAAATGTATCCAGCCTGTGTTCACGTCGGTTAACGTCAGGGTACGGACGAACTCTCCCTTCAGGCTCGGCCCGCAATGCGCCACCGTGTCCACCTCGAAAAACCCCGGCTCGCAAGCAATCTCATCCCCGGCTCTTCCAATCACCAGTTCCTCATGCGTTTGAAGGAAATCAAGCCAAACACGCATCGATACTGCCAAATATTTACTGCATTGGCATCCTGATAGCACCCAAACCCGTTGTAGTATTCTCTTCGCCACCGTGGAATACTTTGTGGCCCGACCTTACGGTAATCAATCCTGACCACGCCAGGATTCCCAGTGACATCACTGGTCAGATACCTCCTCGCGGTAGCCCTGGACAATCCCGTAGATTCACAAAAACCATCTAGCACCCTGCCCTTTTCCTTTTTCGAAGCCCCGCGATACGCCCGGCGTAACCGCTTCGTGACCTCAACACGCGCACCCATAGAAACCACTCCATCATTCATACCAACAATATATTTTCGCGCTCAAACTATATGAGGCACCAGACCGCCTACGCGCTCAAAATACATAAGGTACGCTGCATGTTTGCAAACTCATATAGGTTAGGCTAACCTAAGTTCTGACATGGTTGTCATGTCATCCCTACAAGATAGGAGATTGTTATGAGTACGAAGGTGGAAATTAAGAAGGTCGAAGAGCGTCGCTCGGAGAAAACCATTCTTGCTCCGAATTCGAATCATCATCCTGGGCCGCATCCGACTACAGCTTTCCAGGTTGCAAGTAACAAGTGAACGATTTAGTTCCTGGGGTTGCTCCGGTGGGTGTGGAAGATGCATTCGTTCAAGTGTGGCTCGTTGACGGTGGCTGCTTGGCTCGTGCCGAACTTTGCTGCCGGCCATATCACCCTCGGTCATCGCAGAATACAAGATGCTTACTTCAAAATGGGGCTGCTAGACAGTCCACAAGAATTTGCTGATTTAAACTATTTCCCTTTGCCTCATGCCTAACACTGAACTCGTGACTAAACGTTCCGCACCTCCCGACGAGAAGCTCATAGCTCCTGGTCTGTTAGCCGCAAAAAGATGGGTCTCGTTGCCCTCTTACGTGGGGCTTACGCTCATCCTTATTGTGGTATGGATTCTAGCTTTGGGAGTAGGTGCTGTCAGCATCAATCCGCTTGTCACCCTACGAGTAGTTCTGGAGAATATCTTTCCCGGACTCTACTTTACGGGGCTTCCTGCCCCCGCAAGTACCGATCATGATGTTATCTGGAATCTGCGTATGCCGCGAACTCTCCTTAGCGTCATCTGTGGTGCTGGTTTGGCTGTGTGTGGGCTCGCTACACAAGCCCTGCTCCGCAATATTTTGGCCGATCCTTATATTCTGGGGATTTCTTCCGGGGCATCTACAGGTGCTGCGATGGTTATGGTTCTCGGGATTGGACTCGGTTTTGCTTCGCCCTCAATCGCGGTCATGTGCGGAGCATTTATCGGATGCCTTGTCTCGGTATGCCTTGTTTTTGTTCTTGCTGGGTTGAATGGCAGAAACTCTACAACAAAAGTGGTTTTTGCTGGCATGGCAGTAAACTTCTTCTTTTCGGCTTTGACAAGTCTGCTCATCATGGTGGCAAAGAATCCTTCTGTCACGAAAAGTGTTATGTTTTGGATGCTAGGTTCCTTTAGCGCCACCCGCTGGAGGGAAATCCCAATTGTATTCTTCGGTGTCCTCCTAGGTTGCCTCTGGCTGTTTATAAGTGGCAGGAAAATAGATGCGATGACACTGGGTGATGATGCAGCGCGTGGTCTTGGACTCAGACCAGATCGCACTCGGCTCCATGTGTTCTTTGTAGTTGCGTTTATCGTCGCCACGCTAGTGTCTGTGAGCGGAACAATTGGGTTCGTCGGTCTTGTCGTACCGCATATAGCAAAGAAACTTTACGGAGGAATTTTCCGTAACGCTATCTTCGGATGTGCCCTTGTTGGCGCCACATTGATGCTAGGTGCCGACTTGTTGTCACGTATTTTGGTATCCCCCGGGGAACTGTCTGTTGGTATCATTACCGCTCTGATCGGCACTCCACTACTCATGTCACTTATTCGTAGGAATGCGGTTAACGATGCTTAACTCACACTTTTGCGCTCAAGTATCTGAAACGCCATTGTTTTCACTCGATGATGTGACGGTAAAATTCGGGAAAACGCTTGCGCTGAACCAACTGTCGGGGACTATTCCAGCAGGTATGCATGTTGGTTTAATAGGCCCGAACGGGTCGGGCAAGACGACACTTATGCGAGCCTTATACGGGGCAGTTAAACCTAATCGTGGTCGAATTAAGTTGGTTGGGGAACCTCTCGACAGTCTCCAACCGCACGAGATAGCAACCAAGATTGCTCTAGTTCCACAAAACCAAATTGTGCCGCAAAGAGTCAAGGTTATTGACGAAGTACTACTTGGCAGAATCCCTTTCTTATCCGCTTTTGCAACATATTCTCACAGTGACTATGACCTAGCCGCGAAGGCGCTTGACACAGTAGGGTTGACAGGCGTTCGCGAGAAGTATTCTGATCAACTCTCCGGGGGAGAGCGGCAACGAACCGTTATCGCCCGGGCGCTGACCCAAGACACGAACTGTGTGCTACTTGATGAGCCTACGAACCACCTCGACATTTTCTACCAGCATAAGGTGCTGAGTTTACTCAGGCGGCTGGCTCCCAATGTGGTCACGGTGCTTCACGATATTAACCTCGCAGCAAAATACTGCGACTGGTTGCTCATGCTCGACCACGGCAAAGTTTTCGCTTCCGGGAAACCCCACGAGGTACTAACCGAAAGCAATATCGAGCACGTGTACGGTGTTCAAGCAACAACCATCCATCACGAAGGCAAACTGCAATATTGCTTCAGTGTTAACAACGATAAGGAGAAATCATGATAAAAACTAGGCTGCAGATTCCACGAGCAATAACCTGCGTAGCGCTATTGGTAGCGTGCGGACTTGCTGGATGCACGACGCAAAAGCCTGATGATTCCGGTCAGAATACCCCTTCTGCTGCGAACAGTGCTGCGTATCCGCAGGAATACGATTCGTGTGGGACAAAAGTTACTTTAGATCAGCGCCCAGAGAGAATTATTGCGTCAGGCAGAGAAGGGGTTGCTAACCTTGTAGCTGCTGGCGGCGCGGATCGGATGATTGGTAGATTCGCAGAACACGGGGCGCAACAGTCCGATGAGGTTGAAGCAGCCGTCAAGGATGTCAAACAACTCGAGAATAGTTCGGGAGAAGCCCACGGCGAACCCTCGTTCGAAGCAATCCTCAAACTCAAGCCTGACATGATTTACGGCAATGATTACGGCGAAGTCGACGAACTTGAAAAATATGGGATTAAAGAAATTATTAGCCAATCTTCATGCGTTTATCTAACAAATGTTGATGAGGTTGATCGGGCTGACCTTACGGGTATTACGAAAACGATTCGCAACCTTGGTAAGTTGATTGATTCGGAAAAGGCAGCTAACGAAAATGCCGATAAACTAGATCAAGAGCTGCAGGACGCGCAAAAAGCTGGTGAAAGCCTGAAAGAAATGACCGTCGCCGGGTTGTATTACTGGGATGCGTCTGATGATCTGTTCGCATATGGTGCTAATTCCACCTTGCAGGGCATCTTTGAGGCCTCGAAACTGAAGAATGTTGTAGACCCGAAATACGATGCGATGATGAACGGTGCTATCCAGCCTGAGGCGATCATCAAAGCAAATCCCCAAGTAATAGTTATTACCACTGGGGAGTCGGGGATCACTCTCGAGGATTCCATGGACAGACTGAAGGCCATTCCTGGGATGGATCAAGTTGATGCAATTAAGAATAATCGCGTCATCGAGCTGCCTTCCGGGGCTGCGTATACCATCGCGGACGCTATTCACGGAGCTACCGCAACAGTTAAGGCCCGTCAAAACTACTAGGAGCGCCTAGTCCACACTAGATGAATGAAAGTATGTCGATGAAACCTGCCCACTTATGGCACCGCCAAATGACGGTGTTACGCATAGCCCAAGTCGGGGTTAGAATCATGATTCCGCCGATACTTCTTGGTCTGGTGTTAAGCGGTGCCTATGTTGGGCAGGCATTCATCAGTTCTGCGCTTTTCACGGAACTTCTTGGTAGTCGTGATAAAGGCACGATAGTTCGACTACTCATCGCTTTGAGTGTGTTTCTGGTTGCTATTCCGCTGATTGGTATTGCGAAGGCTTATCTTTTGAATCGAATAGGGTTGCGCCTGAAAGTCAATTTGCGTAAAGCGATTTTGACTCATGTCGATAGGCGTGGCCCCATGCGGATGAGCAGCCAGCGAGCTGGGAATCTTGAGTCGCTTATGGTTGACGGAGTTGAAGCGATTGAACCTTATTACGGCACTTATCTACCCCAAATCGCGATTACTACAATCACTGCAGGGTCTATCTGCGTGTGGATTGGAACAGTCAGCCCACTGGCTGGGATAGTTTTATTTGTTTGTGCAGTCATCACATTCCTGATTCCACGAGTATGGGACAAGGTGTTAGCGGAGAAAGGCCAAGAACACTGGGACGCTTACGCAGAGCTTAACTCGGATTTCGTCGATGCTATGACCGGCATGACTACGCTCAAGGCTTTTGGCGCTGCTAATCAATTCGGAAAACGACTCGCTAAGCAATCCAAGGAGCTTTTGCGCTCAACCCTCACCCAGCTACGCGTGTCACTTGGAGAAACCGGGGCATCGTCAGCCATGATGGTTCTCGGGCCAGCATTTGCCTTGTTGATTGCTATTGTCGAGGTTCGCAGCGGAAACTATCCGGTCACGAAAATATTCTTCATTACCTTGTTAAGCATTGAAGTATTTAGGCCTTTGAGAGACCTCGCCAATGCTTTCCATGCCGGCTATTTCGGACTATCCGCTGCCGACCAAATCTACAATACGCTCAGCGTTGACTCTACCATCCCAAACACGACTCAGACATCCAGGAAAACGCTTCCTGAGTCAACCCCCGCAACAATCGAAATCTGTGAACTGAGCTATCAATACGAATCAGCCACCACGAATGCACTCGAAAAAATTAGCCTTACCGTCGAGCAGGGGCAGTTTATGGCCATTGTCGGGGGATCGGGCTCAGGAAAATCCACTCTTCTAGGGCTCATGCTAGGTTTTGATGCCCCAAAATCAGGCACCGTGACTATCGGGAAAACCCCGACCGCAGAACTTGATATCGTCTCTACAGTCTCACTGGTGCCGCAAAACCCTGTCATCTTCCCCGGGACGGTTGAAAGTATCCTCAAAGAAGCTAACCCGCGTGCCAGCCATGATGATCTTCTTCAAGTGCTGAGTGTCGCTCAAGCAACCGATTTTCATGCTGAAGCCTCCGACGAAGAAGTCTTGGCTCATCGCCAAAAGGCTCAGCAGGCTGATCTGGAACTCATGATTGAAGAATCAGGGGCTAACATTTCTGGCGGACAAAAACAGCGTCTGGCTATCGCTCGCGCTCTCATCCGTAAGCCGCGCGTCATGATTCTTGATGAATCCACTTCGGCGCTCGATTCGCAGGTTGAAAAGAGAATCATTACCAGTCTGAGGAAAGATTTCCCGACCATGACGCTCATCCTCGTCACTCATCGAATGGACGTAGCGTTAATTGCAGATACGGTCACAGTGCTTCGAAAAGGTCGCATCAGTGAATATGGTTCCCCTGATGGTTTGTTAGCACGAAAAGGCGAATTCGCTGCGATGGTGGATAATTCCACAGGGAGCCTGACAGGTGCGAAAGAAACGGAGGTAAACAAATGAGAAAAACGCTTCATGATTTGTTCTCCATCATGGGACGGCTACGTGATTTCCGAGCGTTATTTCTAGCCTCAACCCTGGTCATAATCATCCACCAGCTCGCTTTAGCAGGTGTTGGAGCATTGAGCTACTGGATTTCTTCGTCAATCGTTGTCGACATCGATTATGAAATTACCTGGCTATTCGCAGGTCTATTCACGATTGCGGTTGTTCACGCACTTGGATATCTCATGGATGCTTGGTGGTCACACCAGCTCGCTTACCAGGTACTTGCTAGCATGCGCATCGACTTGTACAAGGTCATTCAGCGAATCGCCCCAAAAGGTCTGAAAGGTAGAAAAATCGCTGACGTCACTGCTGCAGGTATGAACGATATGGAACAACTCGAATGGTTCTACGCTCACACAGTCGCCGCCGCCTTGGCCGCTCTCATTAGCCCCACCATCCTTATCATCATTCTGTACGTTCTCATCGGCCCTTGGGCTTTGCTCACCCTTGTGTCCCTTTTCGCCCTAGTCGCAGCCCCGGCACTATTTGCCACCATTCAAAGACGTCAAGGAGAAAAAGTTCGCGCAGGCCTAGCCCAACTAAAAAGCCTCGGCTTGGAATCCATCATCGGGATTCGTGAACTCCATGTACTTGGACAAAAAACAAAACACGCAAACCGGGTATTCAAAGCCACAACTGATGTACAAAACCTGAAACTGCATCAAGCAATTCGAAAAAGTGGTGAAACAACATTATCAAGTATCGTGGTAACTGCTGTGTCAATCACTTTACTCGTGGTCATTACGGGTGACGTGCTTAATGGAACTCTTAACCCAGCGATACTTCCGGTTGCTGTCTCGCTAGCTGCCTCAAGCACCATCCCCGTTAATACCTTTGCGGGAATGTTGGGGATTATGGGAGAAGTCTCGGCGTGTGCTGCGCGTGTAAACGATTTAATGAACGCGCCTGATTCCATCAAAACGCCCACCGGAAACTACACGCCACTGTCCACATCCTTGGAAAACTACCCGAAGAGAGACCTTGACTACAACCAGGTCAGCTTCAAATACGATACAGAAGATGTTCTTGCCGATATCAACCTGAACATTCCAGACGGCCAAACAGTCGCGATTGTGGGGCAGTCAGGAGCGGGAAAAACCACCCTCGCATACCTAGCTATGCGCTTCTATGATCCAACCAGTGGACATATAGATTTCGCTGGACTACCGCTGACAGGTATTTATCCAGACGAATACCGCCAGCATCTAGCCCTCGTTCCTCAAGACGGACATGTTTTCGTCGGAACCTTTAGAACTAATCTGACGCTAGCGAAATGGGATGCCTCTGATAACGAATTATGGGAAGCAATTGACGCCGCCGGCATGACTACACTTGTAAAAGACCTCGGCGGCCTAGACTCACCCATCGGAGACCGGGGCACAAGCCTGTCAGGCGGAGAACGACAGCGCCTCGTTCTTGCCAGAGCATTTCTGCGCTCACCGGAACTCCTCATCCTCGACGAGCCTCTAGCCAATATTGACCCACAACTAGAACAAACGATCAACCAGGCATCCGGGGCACTACGTACGGGAAGAACCACAATCGTAATAACCCACAGGCTTCCGTCAATCCTCACTGCAGATACTGTCATCGTTGTTAAAGACGGACGGATTCACAATAGAGGAACACACGAAGAGCTACTGAAAGATGATTTCTATAGAAGCCTCTTAGCCAATCAGCTGACTTAGACGCAAAACAGTTTTTATCGAGGTAAAAACCGAGCTGGCTCAATCACATGACTTCCCGCCAATGAGAAACCACTGATATAGAAGTATCGCTAAAACCGGATGGGTACCAACCCGTACGGTTTTGGCATGTTTCAGGGACGTATTACGTATTAGCAAGAGCCCTCAAACTTTGTCGCTAGCTGGCTCTCGGAAAGGAGCCGGTTATGAGTACCAACCACAAACATTTGCAATCAGCTTTTCGAACAAAGGCACACATGCAGGCGCGAGGAGTGTGGGCGATGAACAAGACGTTAGATGAGCGCCGCAACACGGAGGGATATCTTGATTTGAATACCTATCAGGCGTTGAAGAATCTGCAGCGCGCCACATACGGGTATCGGCCACTGGTGTATATCTGCTCGCCGTTTTCTCGTGATGTGGAAGCCAACATCGCTCTTGCTCGCCGTTTTTGTGCTCACGCCGTGGCAGCGAAGAAGATCCCGCTCGCCCGTGACGTGTCTGCCCCAGTACGCACCCGTAAAGTACGTAGATACGTGGTGCATCATGTCAATTTGAGCGCGAAGTGGGGGTTAGGCGCTGCGGGTTTTGATGCCTTGGGTGAGTAGGGTTTTATGTTTAGCTGAACTGTCCCAGATTTTCCCATCTACTCAAACGGAACAAAACCTGGGACAGTTCAAAACGCTACGTGGGTGCCCAAATCGGCATCTATAACCCGGAGGGAACCAAGGTTGGTAAAGTGACCCACCTGCGGAATCTGGAATATCTGTTCGTCGGCTGCAGCGCGCAGGTTGGCGCGCGTATCCGCGCCGCTTTCCACGTCCCCGCTGCCCCGGAAGCGCCCTCAGAACCGCGGCTGCTCGCCCAAGTAGGCTAACTCCGGCCGGGTGTTGTAAGCCCGCGTGATCGGGTGGAAACCCTGTACGGTGCGAATCCTTTTCTTATAAACTGTAGCAGTAAATGGGCATTAGTCGGCGGACGGTTCTAGGCAACAGGGGGTGCGTTGTGAGTGTGCGGGTGAATGTTTCCCCAGAACTGTTGCTGTGGGCGGTAGAACGCAGTGGTAAATCCTTGCTCGACCTGACCGCGAGCATTCCCGGTCTGGAGGACTGGCTTAGCAAAAACACCAGCCCGACTCTCAAGCAATTACAGTCTTTTGCGGATAAAACCCACACGCCTGTTGGGATGCTGTTCTTGGACACGCCACCGGCAGAAGTTTTGCCTATCCCGGATATGCGAACAGTGAAGAACCGGGACATTACACACTTAACAGCAGACTTGCTGGATACGATTTATGATTCCCAAGCTAAACAAGACTGGTACCGTGACTATGCGCTGGAAAACGGCGCAGAACCGCTCGATTTCGTCGCTTCCTGTAGCACAGGGACTCCTGTCCAAGAAGCCGCAGAAAAGGCTAAAACGCTGTTGAAACTGCCCTTAACCCACCAAGAAGCCAGAAACTACGATGAGGCTTTTCGGATTTTATGCCAAAGGGTTGAAGAGACCGGGATACTCGTCATAGTGAACGGGATAGTTAAGCACAATACTCACCGGATTCTAGACGTTGAAGAATTCAGAGGATTCGCCCTGACAGATACAATCACACCGCTAATCTTCATCAACGGTCAAGACACCCGTGCGGGGAAAATTTTTACCCTCCTACACGAGTTGGGGCACATTCTTCTGGGGCAAAGCGCACTAGACAACCCCACACTTACCGATACGGGGAAATCCGATAAGAACGATACAGAACTGTGGTGTAACGAATTCGCGGCACACACTCTGATTCCCGATTCTCTCATCACAAACATAACCACACGGGAATTAGTAACGAACCTAGCTCAACAAACCTATACCAGCACGCTAACAGTACTGAACCGGCTTTACGGAGCGGGGCTATTATCCTGGGACAAATACACTACCTGGTATAAACAAGAAGAAGAGCTGGTATTAGAAAGCCTGCATGACCTGACCCCGAGCAGTGCGGGTGGAAACTTTTATAACATGCTCCCCTTGCGTGCCAGTAAAACCCTGACCCGCGCGGTAATTACTAGCACTCTCGAAGGGCAAACCCTGTACACCGAAGCGTTAAGCATTCTCGGGATCAAAAATCCGGAAGCTATAGATCACCTCGCAAAACACTTGGAGGTGGCGTGATATACCTGTTAGACACGAACATTTTTATCGAGTCTAAAAACCGCTATTACGGTTTCGACATAGCGCCCGGGTTTTGGGAGTGGCTGAATAGCGCCATGACCAACGGTGATATTTACAGTATTAAAAATGTTTATGACGAGCTGATGAAAGGTAAGGACGAAGATCTCCTTACCTGGATAAAATTCAGGAAAGGGTTTTTCCTGGACATTGACGAAAACACCTTGAAATATGCGAAAGATCTAAGTATCTGGGCTGAAAACCAAAACTACAAGCAACACGCGATTAACACCTTCCGGCAAAGCGCGGATCTGTTCCTAGTTGCTCACGCTAAAGCGCATGGCTTTGTTGTAGTAACACTGGAAAAACCAGAACCAAACCGGAAAAGCCGCATAAAGATACCCGAAACCTGCCAACACCTTAAAGTAGAATACTGCAACACTTTTGACATGATGCGTTCACTAAAAGCCAAGCTGATACTTTGTGATCTTTAGTACTGCGCCCCACCCGGCGTACCTTACGTATTTTGATCACGATAAGGGAGCCTGGGACTTCTATTCACCAGGGCGTTGGCTTACTCTTTGGGGAGCAAAACGATTCCGTCCAATCGGTCGACGGTTCTTAAAGTACCGGAACAGGTGTGATTCCTTGACTCTGTTAATCCCCAGCACCACGCCGAAAACGAAACCCCCGCTCCCAGCTAGGAAAGTCCTTAGCCCTGCCCCAAAACTGACCAAAGCGTCCGGGGCTGCGCCGAAAGCAGCGGCAAACCAGCCAAATGGCAGCCAGGTGATTAATGAAAAAATCAGAACAATGCTAGTTTCGGCGAGACTTATTAGCAGCAAAGTTAACCGGTCTATTCCGCAATGCAGGTTCGAAGACAACACTAAGCGGCGCGAAAATATCCAGACAAAACCAATCACGAAACCGGCAAAAGCAGACAGACCAACCGCGAGTCTCAACAACGTGTCCCATGAATTCGCTGCGTTGAACGCCCGACCAAGACTTGTGTTGAGTTGCTGTGGTGTAGGAATCTCGTCTTTTGACCCGGTGGATTGGTTTATTTTTAGCGATGACAACAGCAAACTCGCGTCCTCAGGGCTTGCCGGCCAGGTCTCGATGAGGCACTGACTAAAATCTTGTACGAACGCTACGGGCATAACGACCGCATATCCCAGATCACGGTTACGACCATCATCGGGGTAGGCAAATACCCCGGCTATAGAGAGTTTCTGCCCGTCGCGCAAAACCGTTTTTTCGCCGGGGCGCACCCCCAAAGTTTGTGCCAGAGTGTCAGTAATCCACACGCCGGGCTGATTCAGGAAAACCGCTCCGGGGGTGTTCGCCGACAACACGCGCCAAAAATCTGGGGTGGCTTCAAAAGTGGACACTGCCCGCGATGGCATGGCTGCGAAATAAATGTCTTTACCCTCCCGCAAGGCACCCGCTGCCTGCACCGAACCTACGCCTTGGAGATTAACGCACCGCCGTGAATCCACCATCTCGTTCGCACGTATCACATAGGTAGAGGCTCCCGACTCACGAAACTGTGTTCCTGCTCGGGCCAACCCAGAGCCATAGCTACTGACAAAAACGGATCCCAATCCCACAATCGCTAAGAGTGCCAATGCGCTCAACAGTATGCTGCCTGCCCCTGTGCTGAAGTTACGCCAGGCTTCGCGCCAGATTTCTGAGCCGCGCATCATTGTGCGAATTCCTTTAAGTTAATGACACGCTGAGCAGCGCTGGCCGTATCCGGGTCGTGAGTGGCAATCACAACAATGGTGTTAGTCGAGGCAAGCTCCCCTAAGACCGCATTCACCGAGGCAGCTGTGTGGGTGTCAAGTTGCGCAGTAGGCTCGTCCACTAGCAGAAGCGCTGGCTGAGCGGCGAAAGCACGAGCCAGCATCAGCCGGGTTGCTTGCCCGCCCGAGAGCGTTGCGTAGGGCTGAGCGGCTTGCTGGGACAGGTCGAAACGTTCCAATAGCTGGTAAGACAGCTTTTCCGCCTCTCGTCTTGACGCGCCGCCCGCCAATATCGGCAAGGACACGTGGTCAATAACGCTGCGCTTAGGTGAACCCAGCGGGTTTTGGAAAACCCACGAAATTTTCCCCTCTCCCTCCCGGGTAATTTCACCCTCCGTGGGTGATTCCCACCCTGCCAGTAGCGACAAGAGAGTCGATTTACCACACCCTGAAGGTCCGGTGATAGCAACCATTTCACCCGATTCGAGGGTGAAACTAAGGTTTTCAAAAAGGTTCCCAGTGCCCTGGAAACGATGTGCCAAACCGGAAGCTACGAGGCGCATGGCGGCGCGTCCTTTCCCGGATTCACCCGCACCGTTTTCGGCAAGGTAGAGTCGCCAGGGCTTTTGCCTTGAGCCACCACAATGGTCTGACCGAGTTCGGAAGAAACAATCCGCACCCGGTAGGCTTTCTTTCCTGAAAGAACGCAGGCCGTGTCAGCATCTATCCCGTAAAGAGCAGCGGCTGGAACCGAAATAGCCGAAAGCGAATCCTTTAACTCAGCCGTCACGTTGAGCTGCTGACTTTCAGGGTTTTCTGACCAAGCGCGATAGCTAGAGGTAGCAGCAAAAGCTGCTAAGAAAGCACTATCTGTGATTTTCCCGTCAGGGGGAATTTCAACTTTTGCTTTACCCGCTACCGCCATGCGCACGGTGTCAGGAACGGGGTCCACCTTGAGCGCGGAGATCACATCACTAATGGCTGCCACCGAAGTTCCCGCCCCAATCTCAGTTCCGAGTTTAGACGGGCAGGCTTTCACTCCGACTTCCACAGCTGGAATCCAGATAAGACGCATTTTGGGCAATGATTGCGTATCACGCACACCGAGCTTGCTCCATAGTTGTTTTAGCGCCAAACTCGTAGCTTGATTCCATTTTCCGCTCGGGGTGACTGGATAACCGAGTCTTTGCAGCTCAGCTTGGAAGGCATTGACATCAACGCCGTTGGTATCCGGTTGGAGGTCACGCCACAACGGCACCTCGGTGTGCAAAGCCAGCAATGGTTGTCCATCAAGCGAAATGAAACTGGTTCCAGACTTGATAGTGTCTCCAGGAGTACAGGTATATGCCGTAATAGTACCCGGAGCATTGGCCGCCAGCTCGCCTCCTGATAGGAGCGTGGCCGTAACTGGCAGACGCTTGGGGTCAAGGAACTTAATTGTTGGCGTGGAAATCTCTTTAGAATCATCACTAACCAGACTCAGTCCGGGTGTTTTCACGGGTGCCAAAACGAAACCCAAACACGCCCCCAAGGCAAGAGCCAGCGTAACCGCCACTACAACCAGCCGCCAGGACACTTGACTTTTGTTATTACCCGTTTCCAACAGTTCTCCGCTCCTAGATTTATTCACTAATTGTGACACTCGAGGGCTGTTTATTGTGCAATTTCACCACTGCGGGTCAGCCTGGCAATGCGAAATCTCCGGGTCGTTACCGTTGAGCTCACGCCCGCCAGGAAGAATAATAGTGGGCACCTCCGAGTTTGCAATCTTCTCGTTGATTTTCGCGTTTTGAGCTTCAAGACACTGATAATAATCCTGCGCATTCTTATCGCATTGATTATCTGCAGAAAAGGTCGGTAAATCAGCCTGCAGGGTTTTCAAGTCTTTACCGGTGAAATCTTTGGGAACCAAATCATGGCGCACAAAACAAGCCGCCAACACATCATCCAGGTCCTCGTTCTGCGGGTTTTCACGCATCCGATCATACAAACTCAATACGTCTCGAGTGTCCACGGAGCATTTATCTTCCACTTGCAGCGGAACGTCGCCAACAGTGTCTATCTGCTTAATTCCGTATTGGTCTGTAATTACCTGCGTCTCATAACCGTTTTCACTAAGACAACTTATATATTTACTGCGGGCTTCCTCGGCTTCCTCATCACTGATGTTTCTGTCCGCCAGCACATTCTTTACAAAAGTCGAGGAATTCTCGTCAAGTAGTTGAGCAATTTCAGCTGAATAGGCGCCCTCTGTCTCATTATCGTGACTGGCACAACCCGCTAGGAGGACACAGGCGGAAAACAAAACGAGGATACTTGTCTCAAGTTTCCGCACCATCACACCACATCCCTACAGTTGACTAACTGAATTACAATACCATAACCACCGGCGTACCTTAGGTATTTTGAACGCAATAGGGGGTGGGGATCACAGATCACAAGGGGGTTGGCTTACTCTTTGGGCAGCAAAACGATTCCGTCCATGTCGGCGTGCAAGATGTCTCCGGGGCGCCACGTGATGCCCCCGAAGTTTAGCTCCACATCGGTTTCACCCACGCTGTCTTTGGCGGATTTGCGAGGGGTAGTGCCCAGCGCTTTCATGCCTAGGGCCAGACCGCCGATAGTCGCAGAGTCACGAATCGCCCCGTTGATGACGACCCCAGCCCAACCGTTCTTTACCGCGGCACCCGCAATCATGTCGCCACACAAGGCCGTGTGCAGGTCCCCCTCTCCGTCAACGACCAGGACCCGCCCCTCTCCGGGCGAGTTCAGCGTGGCTTTCACCAGGCCGTTGTCAAGGTGGCAGTGAATGGTCGTAATCTGGCCGGCGAAAGCCTTGTGCCCGCCAAAGTTAGCCATCTGAATATCGCAAACCCGCAGCTTGTCACCGTATTCGTCATACAAATCCGTGGTTGCGAGGGGGGCTATCATGTTTTGTTTCATTGTCGTTTCCTTTCCGAAACACCACTGCATACCGAAAGAATGGTACGAATGCACCGGTCTCGGGGCGCTGGCGTCACCAGTCTAACGAATTTCTCGAACTTACCGAGGGGGAAAGCCGACCCCCAGGAATTTGGCGACTTCACGGGTCTCCGGGTGGGTTTTCAGCTCATCTAATGTACCGGTCTGACGAATCACCCCGTCGAGCATGATCCCCACCCGATCTGCCACTAAAGCGGCCTCCGCCTGATCGTGGGTGACGTAAACGGCGGTGATGTGGCTGCGTTTCACAATGTCGCGGATTTCGGCGGCTAATTCGTACTTCAACTGTTCGTCAAGGGCGGAAAGAGGCTCATCGAGTAGCAGCAGTTTTGGCCTGGCCGCTAGGGCGCGAGCGAGGGCGACTCGTCCGGCCTGCCCCCCTGAAAGCGTGTCGACACGGCGTTTTTCCATGCCCTCCAACCGCACCAGCTGTAGCATTTCAGCAACCGTGGCGGCTATCTCCGTTTTGCTAAGGCGCGGGCGGCGCAGTTCCAGGGCGTAACCAACATTGCGTTCCACGTTGCGGTTGGCAAACAGCTGGCCGTCTTGAAACAGCATCGCGAATCCGCGCCGATGGGTCGGAATGGACTCCTGGTTGACGCCGTCCCAGGTCAGGGTGCCGGAATCGGCCGGTAGCAATCCCGCCACAACCTGCAGCAGGGTCGATTTCCCGCAGCCGGACGGACCCAGCAGCACCATAATCTCGCCCTTACCCACGTCCAGGTTCACGTCCTGCAAGATGGTTACGGGAGCCTCACCGCGTCGGTTTGGCGGGTAGGAAAAGGTCACTTGTCGCAGGCACAAGCCCGGGTGGGCAGTATCGTTCACGTGTTTATTCTCCCTTCTGGGACAGTCGCCGCCGCGGGTCCCGCGTCAACAGGGCAAAACCGTTTTCCGCCACGAACATGACCAACGCACAAGTCAGCGCCAGCACCACGCTCGCGGCGGCACTCGCCCCTTGTGCCTGCGCGGACGGACGGGAACTCAAAGCAAAAATCGCCACCGGCAAGGTCGGCTCCAGCGGCCTGGCCAGGAAACTCGTCGCCCCGAACTCCCCCAGAGAAATCGCGAAAGCGAAACCTGCCCCTACTCCGCTGACCCGCGCCAAAACGGGCAGCTCCACCGTGACGAAAGACTGCAGGCGATTGGCCCCTAAAGTCGCGGCCGCCTCCCGCAGGTGCGGATTGATGGCTCGCAAGGTCGGCAGGACCGAACGCAGCACCAGCGGCACCGCCACCACCGCTTGTGCGGCCGCCAGAAACGCCGCGTTAGCGGGCAAGGAAAGCGGCGGGGCCTGCAAAGTTATCAACATTCCAAAACCCACCGTAACCGCGCTGACCCCTTGGGGAGAGGAAAACAGCATATCGAACAGTTCCTGAGCCCCGCGCCACCGCGAGTTCGGCGGCACTCGGCGGGACACGACCAGAGCTACCGATAACCCCATGACCAGGGAAATCACGCAGGACAGTAACGCCACCTGCAGGGAATACCCCCACGCCCCCCAGGCCGTACCCGGCAGCTGCGCCACGATTCCCGGCTGGCCCAACGCCCGATAGTTCGCCAGCGTCCAGCGACCCGCCAAACGCAGCGAAGCCACCACCATGAAAATCAGCGGCACCGCCACTAACAAAATCCCAAAACCGGTCAAGACCAGCGCGAAAGCGTCCTCGCGGCGCACCCGCCGGGGAGGGACTGTGCGCAACGCCCCCGCACGTTCAAAACGCGCCCGCGCCACCCCATTGATACCTAGAGCCGCCAACACGATGAGGATCTGCAGGATAGACAAAACTGCGGCTCCTGAAAGATTGAGGTAACTGGCGGTTTCCAGGTAAATCTCGACTTCCAAAGTCGTGATTTTTACCCCGCCCAGCACCCGAATCAGGCCGTAAGACGTGATGCAATAGAGGAACACCAGGGAGGCCGCGGCAAAAATCGCTGGCCCCAGCCGGGGCAGGGTCACGGTCAGGAACGCCCGGGCCGGACTGGCCCCGAGCGCCCGCGCGGCTTGTGCGGGACGCGGATCTAAGCGCATCCAAGCGTTGCCAACGATCCTCGCGACCAGGGAAAAGTTAAAAAACACCATCGCCAAGATAATCGCGGCACGGCTCTCGGACAGACCCAGGAAACCCAAGGGGGCGCCCGGCCCCAACAGGTTTTGGAACGCCACCCCGACCACTACCGATGGCAACACGAAAGGCACCCCGGTGAGGGTGCGCCACACTCGGCGTCCCGGAATCCGCAGCCCGTAGAGCACCCAGGCCCCGGCGACACCTAGGAAAACTGAGAATATGGTCCCCAGCAACCCCATCTCTAGGGTCCAAAACAGGGTCGTCCAGGTCCGGGTTCGACCGAGCATTTCGCGCAAAGCCCCGCCAAAGCCGGCACTCCCGCCGGAACCGAGACCAGTCGCCGTACCACTGAACCCTAGGCCGATAATCCGCAGGGTCGGCCACAGAAAAAACAGCCCCAGGAAGGCCAGCGGCAGGAAAACCATCACCGCTATAGCCACCCTGGGGGCTGTCTTTTCCATCTATCGCCTTTCGAACGCTCGGGACGCCTAGCCCATAATCGAGGCCCAGGAACGTACCCAGGCTTCGCGGTTCTTAACTACGTCAGAAACTTTGAGCATGGCAGCCTGGCCCGACGGGGCGCCAAACTTCGCCAACGGTTCGGGCAACTGTATCGAATCCAACACCGGGTACATGTAGTTGTTCTCGGTCAGGTCCTTTTGGGCCGTTTCCTCGGTCAGGAACTGGACCAGCGCCGCGGCACCCGCCGGGTTCTTGGCGCCCTTCAGCACCCCAGCGTATTCAATCTGCTGGTAGCAAGTCGCCGGCACATTACCGATGGTGGAAACGCTCCCGTCGTCGCTGACCGCCCAAGCCGGGGAGGAAGCGTAGGACACCATGATGGGGTAAGCCGCGCTGCCGTTGTCATTGGAACCCGCCGTAAAGTCAACGTTGAATGCATCGTCCCATGAGCTCACGGCCTTGACCCCGTTCTCTTTCAGGGACTTCCAGTAGTCCATCCACCCGTTTTCGCCCTTGGCGTTGATGGTGGACAGCAGGAAGGCCAGGCCCGGCGTGGACGTGCGGGGGTCCTCCACCACGGTGAGGTTCTTGTATTCAGGTTTCGCCAGGTCGTCAAAAGTCGCGGGGGGCTGCTGGCCTTTCTTTTGGAAGTAGGCGACATCGTAGTTCACGCAAACCTCGCCGCGGTCCACAGGCACTAATTGCTTCGAATCCCCGCGCAGTTTTTGCACGCTAGGAGCGAGTTTCCCGGTGAAATCAGCCAGGGCTCCGGCATCAACGGCGGCCTGAGCGGTGTTGTTATCAAACCCGAACACGGCATCGCCCAACGGCGCATCCTTAGTCAAAATCAGCTTATTGGTCAGTTCTACCCCATCGCCGTTCTTAACCACCTTTAACTGGTAACCCGTTTTGTCGGTAAAGGCGGCGGCTGTTTCATCGCTCAAAGGGAATGAATCATAGGTCACCAGGGTTACCGTACCGCTGGACTTGTCCTGGTCGGTTCCCGGGGTGCCGGTGGCGCTGTCGGCCGGACGCGAATCGCTGCAGCCCGCCAGCAAAGCCGCGCACAGTCCTGCTGCGGCCAACGCTGCCAAAGTCCGGGACGAGGCTGGTCCACGAGTAATAGAAAACATAACTGCCCTTTCTAAAATCAGTAAGAGCAGGGGAAAAGTTCGCGTCCTGGGCGGCACGAACCGAGATTTACTCGACTTCCTCGGCAACATTACTTGCCTGGTGCGAGGGTCTGCCCGCTTCATGCAACGCAAAAAGCTACGGCACTCTCAGCGAATTTCGCTCCCCTGTCGTGCCTCTAAGTATATGCCATTGCCAGACAAAATCTGTGGGCGCGCCGATTTGGCGGACACCTGGGCGAAAGGTAAAAATAGAACGGTAAATATGTATAAATTTTTGCCTTGCAGGAGGTTCCGGCATGTTTAATGATTCGCAGTCAGTAATTAATTTTGTGAAAGAAAAAAACATTCGTTTTATCGACGTGCGCTTTTCCGACCTTTACGGAACTATGCAGCACCTCACCATCCCCACAAATATGTTGGAGGAAACACTCACTGACGGGATGATGTTTGACGGGTCGTCCATCAATGGTTTCACCGCGATTCATGAATCCGATATGAAGCTGATTCCCGACCCCACCGCGGCTTTCGTCGATCCGTTCCGCCGGGAACCGACCCTGGTGCTGTATTCCTCTATCGTGGATCCCTTTACGAACGAACCATTTTCCCGCGATCCGCGCGGCGTGACCCAAAAGGCGGAAGCCTACCTGAAGTCCACCGGCATCGCCGACACAGCATACCTGGCTCCCGAACCGGAGTTTTACCTTTTCGATTCCATCCAGTTCCGCACCGATCCGCACGACACTTTCGTAAAAATTGGTTCGCAGGAATCGCCGGTGACCTCGGGCGATTGGGAGGACGGTCACAACTTGGGCAACAAAATGCCATTCCAAGCCGGCTACGTCCCCGTCCCCCCGATGGATGCCACGGCCGACGACCGGGACGCCATTGTGCGCGCCTTGCAAGAGACTGGTTTTGAAATCGAACGGGCTCATCATGAAGTCGGGGCGTCGGGTCAACAGGAAATCAATTACACCTATTCCACGCTGCTGCACGCTGCGGACAATCTCACGGTGTTCAAATACATCGTCAAGAACAAGGCTATCGAACTGGGCAAGACCGTAACTTTCATGCCCAAGCCGCTGTGGGGTCAGGCCGGTTCGGGAATGCACTGTCACGTGTCTCTGTGGAAAGACGGCAATCCCCTGTTCTACGGCGAAAACGGCTATGGCGGCCTATCTGACCTGGCACGTTGGTTTATCGGCGGGTTGCTGCGTCACGCGGCCGCGATTCTGCCGTTTACGAATCCGTCCATTAACTCCTTCCGCCGCCTGGTGCCGGGCTTTGAAGCCCCGGTGAACCTGGTGTATTCGGCGCGTAACCGGTCGGCTTGCATTCGCATTCCGGTCACCGGGACTTCCCCGAAGGCCAAACGTGTCGAGTACCGCGTGCCCGATCCTTCGGCGAACCCCTACCTGGCTTTCCCCGCGATTCTGATGGCAGGTCTGGACGGGATTCGCAATCGTATCGAGCCCGCTGACCCTATCGACAAGGATCTTTACGAGCTGCCCCCCGAGGAGTACCGCGACATCGACAAGCTGCCGCCGTCGTTGGACTTGGCGTTGCGTGCCCTGGAGGACGACTACGAGTTCCTCACCGAGGGCGACGTGTTCACGACTGACCTGTTAGAGACCTGGATTCGGCTGAAGCGCGAGAATGAAGTGCAGAAGTTGTTCGTGCATCCTCATCCGCTGGAGTTTGAACTGTACTACAACTGCTGATAGCTGCCGTTTTTCCGCAGGTTCACAAGGAATCTGTCGCACTTTCACGTTGCCGTCACCTTTTTCCGGGTGGCGGCGGCGTCTTTTTACTCCCGGGTTTGTCCCGCATCAGCCACGGCCCTATCATCAGCATGATTCCGATGATGGCCGCGAAGCTCAGCGCGACAATTTCCTCTGGAACCACCCCGTCAACGAAAATTCGCATAACGACCAGGGTTATCACCAGCGCGCCGCAGAAACTGATGAGGTTGCCGGCTGTGAGGTTGGCGATGCCCAGATTGAGGTTCAGGCTCTGCTGTAGCCGGGCCCCAAATCCGCTGGCTGCCGCGACTTGGCTCATATACATCGGGTCCTCCGACACGCCACTCACGCTGGTGCCTAACTGACCGGCTTTCGGCGCTGGATCTTGGGGTGTCATCGGGGCTGGCAAAGCGGGGGCCGGGTTGGCATCGGGGGCTACGGCGGCGTTGCGTGCCTGGTTCTGGGAATGCGCTGCCGCGGTTTTTCCTTCACTAGCGGTTGAAGTGAGTGCCTGAGTGACGGCTTGCTGAGCGTTGGCTTGGGCCGCGTTGGCCTGACGCACCGCCGCTTCGGGCAATGCGGCCGGAACCGCCGGCCCACCGGGAGCGCTCGCGGGAGTGCCGGCCGCATCTGTCTCTTATACACATCTGACGCTGCCGACGACTCCTTACGTGTAGA
>ERZ1031273.10-NODE-10-length-138289-cov-13.999096_pt1 | contig 138289 bp, 114 predicted proteins | sample MGYA00516575_ERZ1031273 | MGnify/ENA primary metagenome ERZ1031273 (study PRJEB33718, sample SAMN03159816) | human skin metagenome | collected 2014-02-25 | study: EMG produced TPA metagenomics assembly of the PRJNA266117 data set (Human skin bacterial metagenome... | reverse complement strand
GAGCGAGGAGGGGTATGCAAGGCGAGCGAAGCGAGTCCTTGCTAATCCCCCGACGTATTGTTTTTCTTTTCTCGTTTTTTGTTGCGAGCGAGGAGGGGTATGCAAGGCGAGCGAAGCGAGTCCTTGCTAATCCCCCGACGAATTGGTGTTGAGTGGTGGGGGGCAAGGCGAGCGGTGCGAGTCCTTGCTAATCCCCCGACGAAATGGTGTTGCTACGTACTCGTTTTTGCGGTGTTGATGGGTCCGTAACCGTGCCCTAAATCCCCTCGGGCCGCGGCAAAATAAACCACCCGGCTCTAGGCACGCATTCCAAGTTGACCGTCCCGTACCCCAAGCGTTCCCCATCGGCAATGGGAGCCAACCCTTCCATCTCTAAGCTGACTTGGCGAGCCTCGTGAAAAGTCACCCCGGGAGCGCCAGCGAATTTCCCCCTCTTGGCAGCCAGTAAGGGACGAAGCACCTTCCGGCGGGGCATTGAGCTCAACGTCGATATCGAGAAAACCCCGTCGTAGCTGGAGGCTTGCGGAGCCACTACCACACCGCCTCCATAGCACTTTCCATTGGCTACGGCGCATAACGTCAGGTGATTCTCGCCCCAAACCACCCCGTCGAGACTGAGACGAACCGGGCGGGGATGGAACTTCGCCAGAATAATTAACAAGGACAAGATGTAGCGTAGCGAACCGTGCGGCCAGCGCATTTCCTGGGTTTTATCCGCCACCATTTGGTCAAACCCTACGCAGGTAATGGTGGACCACCAGCGCTGGCGTTCTTTGCCGCGCAAATCGGTAAAAGTCGCGAGTCCCAGGTCGGTTTGACTAACGAAACCATCCGCGATGATGCCCGCGGATTTACGCGGATTCAGCGGAATCCCATAGTGACGGGCATGGTCGTTGCCAGAACCTGCCGGAATAATCCCCAAAGGCTTGTCCGAACCAACCTGCTCCTGCAGGACCAGCGAAAGAATCCCGTCTCCACCGGAAACGACGATGGCGTCCACCGTGGAATCAGCCGCAGCCCGGCGAGCCGAATCCCGGGCTTGTGCCGCAGTATCACTTGGAAAATCAACAATCTCCAGACCGCGTTGCTCCAGTACTTTCCGGGCTACCCGAGCAGTTTTGCGGGCGTGGCCTTTGGCGGAGGCCGGGTTCAAAATGAAGGCGACACGGCGGATGTTACGTGTTTCTTGGCGATAGCACCCCTCCGAGGGTGCGGTTTCGGGACCGTCCAGAGGACGGTCGTTCGCGTTAGCGCTGTCTGGAGGTCGGCCTGGTTGCGTGCTGTCCGAAATCTGGTCGTCAGGAAGTTGCTCGTCCGCTTTCGCGTTGTCTGGAGGCCGGTGTTCTGACATGGCTTACTCGCAATTCGGCGTCTTTACCGGAAAATCACGGTGCGGTTGCCGTTCATCAACACGCGATGCTCGGCGTGCCACTTCACGGCTTGAGCCAAGACTCGACGTTCCACGTCCTGACCTTGTTTACGCATATCGATGGCGGTAAACGTGTGATCCACTCGGGAAACGTCCTGTTCAATGATGGGACCTTCATCCAAATCCGCCGTGACATAGTGCGCGGTGGCCCCAATGAGTTTCACGCCCCGGTCGTGGGCCTGGTCATACGGCTTTGCACCCTTGAACGACGGCAGGAACGAGTGGTGAATGTTGATGATGCGCCCGCTCATCTCCCGGCACAGTTTGTCGGAAAGAATCTGCATATAGCGGGCCAACACCACCAGCTCGACCTTTTCCGCGGCGACCAAGTCAAGCAGCTGCCGTTCCGCTTCGGGTTTATTGTCTTTCGTGACCGGCACCAAAATAAACGGCACTTGATAGAACGTTGCGATGGGAGCCAAATCGGGGTGGTTGCCCACGACCGCTTTCACATCAATTGGAATCGAGTGATCACGCACACGATAGAGCAGGTCGGACAGGCAATGTCCCTCTTTGGAAACCATGATGACGGTGCGCAGCGCCCGCCCAATTTCGTCCAAGTCCCAAGCCATCTGAAAATCGGCAGCTAAAGCCTCCACCCGGGCGTTAATGTCGTGAACGCTGGGAACATCCATCTCCACTCGCATAAAGAACAGTCCCGTGTCGGTGTCTGCGAACTGGGCCGATTGGATAATATTGCCCCCCGCGCCGGCTACCATACCGGATACGGCGTGGACAATTCCGGGTCGGTCGGGGCAGGAGAGGGTGAGCACCAGCTTTATGGTTTCGCTCGACTTCGTTTCAGTCATGGTTCTTAGCATACCTTTTCCGCACGGTTTCGTTTAGGACTGAGCCGACAAGGGGTGTGCTTCAGCGGGGTCTTTCACAAGGGTCTGCGGTGAGGCTGGTTTTTCTGATTGGCTGTTAAGTTTCCGCTGTTTAGGTGATACCGGTGGCCTTAGACGATAACGGTAGTGAGGTCTAGGGCGGAGACTGGCGAAAAATCTGCTTGGCTCGGGGCGTTTGTATCTGCAATCGCCGCCGTGATGGCTGCGATTTGCGCTCCGTTGTCGGTACAGAACTTCAGCGGGGGAATCCGCAGGGTGACATCAGCACGCGCGCATTCTTCCGTCAGCCATTCGCGAAGCCGGGAATTCGCGGAATATCCGCCGCCCACCACCAGGGTTTTCGCCTCGAAATCGGTTAGCGCCCGCATAGTCTTGCTGACCAGGGAGTCGTTGACGGATTCCGAAAAACCGCGGCAAATATCCGCTACCGGCAACCACGGTTTGCCTTCGCGTGCGGGGGCGAAATCCTCCGTAAAGTCCGGGCGGCTCCGTACTTCCGGGGAGGCTTCAAGTTGACCCACGTAGCGAGCCACCGCAGTTTTCAGTCCGGAGAAAGAAAAATCATAAGGGTGGGTTTTTGCGTATTTTGCTCCGGCCAGACCGCGCGGAAAGTCAATCGCCCCCAGTCTGCCTTCGCGGGCCAGGCGGTCCACGTGTGGCCCTCCCGGATAGGGCAGTCCCAGCACCCGCCCGACCTTATCAAAGGCTTCCCCTGAAGCATCGTCGAGGGTACCGCCCAGTTCCCTGATTCCACCTTCAGCTGCAAAATCAGTGATGAGCAATAGGTTTGTGTGTCCGCCGCTGACGACCAGTCCCACCGCCGGTAGTTCCAGTTCACCGTTGACCAGCTGGTCCACCGCCAGGTGTCCGATGACGTGATTCACCCCGTAAAGCGGCTTACCAGTAGCGGCGGCCAGGGCTTTTGCTCCGGCGATTCCTACCGCCAGAGAACCAATCAACCCCGGACCAGCGGACACGCCAATCTGGTCAATGTCTGCGAGCTTCACCCCCGCCTCGTCTAATGCCTCACTGACCACGGGCAGGAACGACTCCAGATGCGCCCGCGAAGCAATCTCGGGAATGATCCCGCCATAGCGGGCATATTCATCCATCGAGGTCGCTACCACATTAGCCAGCAGCTGAGTTTTGCCCGCTACAATGGCGGCTCCAGTCTCGTCGCAGGTAGATTCGATTCCTAAAGTGAGTTTCGCACCGTTTAACACGCCTACATTTTAGTTGGTTTTCCCTGGCGTCTAAATTTCCGCGCAGCGCCGACACAGAATAGCCCGATGTCGGCTACCCAAGCGCGTGGCGATTAGCGTCAAATCCTCGCCGTTCTTCTCAGTCGTGGTCAGCAGTTTTCGGCGCAGCTGGGCGGGGGATACATCGGCTCCGCGTTTCTTAATTTCCAAAGACCTGAGTGGCCGCGTTTTTAGCGCAGTGCGAATCTTCTTTTCGTCCAAAGGCAGGACTTCCAGAACCTTGAACCAGCCACCTAGTTTCGTGTCTGCTGTCTCTGGGGTAGTATTCCGGGTCAGATAGGCGATTTTTCTCGATACCGTTTTTGTGTATGTTTTATCTGCAACTTGAGCCAGCAGTCCCGCCCGGATGATTGCGTCATCAGGTTCAAAAATCCATTCCCCCAGTTCGTCTTCGGTCGCAATAGTCTCGCTCAACTCGGCAGGCGTGTTGCACGGGGCAGCGGTTTCATCGTGCAGCACAGTCGCAATCTTTCCGTTCTTGTCCATCAACAGAGCGGAGCGTCCCTGTTGGCGAATCAAGTCGCCCAGCCAGATTCCTGCCTCCACAAGTTCGCCTCCCACAGAAATCCACTGGGTTTCGCTCTGCGCGGGCAGGGCTTGATAGTTGATTCCAGGGGCGATCTTTACGCCAAGGTTCCCGTGCGGAATCTCGTCATGCCAAGCGAGAATGCGGGAAAGTGGGGGTTTCCAAGACTCCGGCTGCAGCCGCCTGCCTGAGGCATCGCGCCGGGCAGGATCTGCAAACGCGCCGTCCACCCCTTCGGTACGCATCTGCTCCCAATCCAGCTCCAAAATATCTGCCTGCGTGACTTGGGCTTCGGGATAGGCGCGAAGGTTCATCAGAGCCGCCGCCGCGGTGGCGTCATCGAGTTCAAACGCTGTTACCAGCAGCCCCAAACCGGCTAATGCCAAGGACTCAGTCCCTAACCCGCAACCCAAATCAGCGACCTTGTGACAACCGGCGTCACGAAAACGTCCGGCGTGTACGGCAGCCACCGGTAAACGCGTGGCCTGCTCCAAACCATCCCGGGTGAACAGCATGCCTTGCGCGAAATCTCCGAATTTGACCCGCGCAGCCTCGCGCAGCTCCAGCTGGGTCAAAATGGCTGCCACCAGCTCCGGCGCGACACCGCGTTTCCGTAAACCTGCGCTCAATTGGTCTGCGAGCGCCGGCGTGTAGGGTCCGAGGGTTCCCAAGGATTCCAGCAATTGGAATCCGTCTTTGCTCAACACGGGCACCAGCGAACTTACAGCCATAGTTCAATCCTAAGGGTGACCGGAGCCAAAGGGGGAACCTCACGGTACGGCGCCAAAATAGAGGGACATGAAAGCGACTTAGCACTCGGGTTGCGAGAGTGCTAAATGCGGCATAAAATACAAATCGACTGGCAGGGTGCCACCCGCGACGGCGCTCGGTTGGTGAAATATCATCAGGAACTTAGAGAAAGGGCAATCGCAGTGTCGGTTTGCATTAAACCTTTGGAAGATCGGGTTGTTATCAAGCAGCTGGAAGCGGAAACGGTTACCGCTTCGGGGCTGGTCATCCCGGATATGGCAAAAGAAAAGCCGCAGGAAGGCACCGTCGTGGCGGTAGGCCCCGGTCGCGTTGACGACAAGGGCGTGCGTGTGCCGATGGATGTCAAGGAAGGCGACAAGGTCATTTACGCCAAGTACGGCGGCACCGAAGTCAAGTACCAGGGTGAGGAATACGTTATTCTCTCCGCTCGCGACTTGCTCGCTGTAGTTGAGTAATCGATACACGCTCTTTGAAAAGGCCGGACGTATGTCCGGTCTTTTCTGTTAAGTTATAGATTCACCCGTCCCGGTCCTCCCCAGCTCGGCAACGTCGAAACCGTGGGAATATGAGGGGCGCAGGGGATACCTGTTACGCTTGCTAAACAGCCCAGTCATCTCAGCGCGCCAATCTCTTGACGGGTTTCCGTACCGCTACTACGCTGGAAAGCATGACTAGGAAATTAGCATTAGTTCGTCGCCCCAGCCCCAAAATGGCTGATGGCATTGTGACACACATTGAAAAGTCTGCCGTCTCTTATGATCTGGGTTTGCGCCAGTGGGAAGGCTACGTCAAGGCACTCAATGATAACGGATGGGAAACCGTCGAGGTCGAGCCCGCTCCGGATTGCCCTGATTCGGTATTCATTGAGGATCCTGTTTTCGTCTATGGGGATCTCGCTATCATCACTCGCTCTGGAGCTCCGGAGCGTCGCGCTGAGGTTGCGGGAGTTGAAAAGGCTGTTCGCGACGCTGGGTACCGCGTGGCTTACATCAAGGAACCCGGCACCGTAGACGGGGGAGATATCCTGAAGTTTGACGGTAAAGTCTGGGTCGGACAAACTCCCGGTGGCCGCACCAACGAAGAAGGGGTGCGCCAGCTTGCCGAGTACTTGAAGGAATTCGACGCGGAAGTCATCCCTGTGGAAATGACCAAGGTTCTCCACCTCAAGAGCGGCGTCACCGCCTTGTACGACGGCACCGTAGTCGGCTACAAACCGCTGGTGGATGACCCGACCGTGTGGGACAAGTTCATGGAAGTTCCCGAAGAACCCGGTTCTCACGTCGTTCTGCTCGAGGATAACAAGATTCTGATGTCTGCTGCCGCGCCCAAGTCCAAGGAACTCTTTGAGAGCATGGGTTACGAGGTGGTCGCGGTAGACATCGGCGAGTACGAAAAGCTCGAAGGTTGTGTGACCTGCCTGTCCGTGCGTCTGCGCGGTGACGTGGGCTAACGGGCAAACTGGACTTTTCGCCACAATCCGGCGCGTCCGAAATATAACGCTTCGGCGGGCGGAGCAGGCGATTAGGTTTACGGTTATATAGACATTTTGGGGGCTGAGCCACTGGCTCAGCCCCCAAAATATATGCAATTTCTAGCGGCGGATTCGCCCCCGCCCGGGCTCTACAGGTTTAAGCGGATTTAGCCTCCCGTTCCTTCCAGTAAGCGGCGCGTTCCTCCTCAGTCATGCCGCCCCAGATGCCATAAGGTTCATGGGCATTCAGAGCGTAATTGCGGCACTGTTCCAATACTGGACAAGTCGCGCAAATCGCTTTGGCCTGCGCGGCACGCCGCCGCCGGGTTCCCCCGCGTTCACCGTCTGGATGGAAGAAAGCCGCCGTCCCCAAATCCTTACAGGCAGCTTCATCCTGCCATTCCCAAGATTCAATAGTCGGAGCGGGGAGATACGTTACATTACTCATTTTCTTCCTTTCCCTCGCGGTGTTTTCTTACTCTTCAAGATTAGGGGGTGTGCCGGCAATCCAGCGTCCTACCACAGGACGATTTAGGCTCGCCAGACCGTCCTTCAGTAGTAGTGAACCAAATTCTGAACCCAATTCGAACGAATCGCCGGCAAATCCGGCTTGAACTGCGATTCCCACCCCGTCAGCACTGTTAGCGCTGGAGCGTTAGAATAAACATCAGCATTAAACGAATTATTCCCAGGTATTTAAGGAAGGCATATGAGCGAAATCACGAATCCCTTGCAAGACCTTGAAAATGGTGTTGAACCGCGGTTTTTGACCGGTTTGACCTACGATGACGTGCTGTTATTGCCAGAGGTTACAGATGTGATTCCCGCCGAAGTGGACACGTCCACTCGCTTTTCCAAAGAAATCAAGCTGCATATCCCCTTGATTTCCGCCGCTATGGACACCGTGACTGAATCGCGTATGGCGATTGCTATGGCGCGTCAGGGCGGCATAGGGATTTTGCACCGTAACCTTTCCATCGAGAGCCAAGCCCAACAGGTGCGTCAAGTGAAACGCTCCGAGTCGGGCATGGTGACTGATCCCGTCACCATCGGCCCTAACGCCACCATTGAACAGCTCGACGAACTGTGTGCCAAGTACCGGGTATCGGGCTTGCCCGTCGTGACTGACGACTACGAATTGCTGGGTATCATTACCAATCGCGACCTGCGTTTCGTGCCCACCACCCAGTGGGGCACCAGGACAGTGCAGGAATGCATGACGCCGATGCCGCTGATTACCGGGCGCGCCGGTATCTCTCGCGAAGAAGCGATGAAGCTGCTGGCAGAAAATCGTATAGAGAAACTGCCTTTGATTGATGAAAACGGTAAGCTAACCGGCCTCATTACGGTCAAAGACTTTGTGAAAACCGAGCAGTTCCCGCACGCTACCAAAGATTCCCAAGGTCGTTTGGTGGTGGGCGCTGCAATCGGCTACTGGGGAGACGCGTGGGAACGCGCTCAGGCCCTGGCCGAGGCAGGCGTCGATGCCCTGATTGTGGATACCGCAAACGGCGGGGCCAAGCTAGCTTTAGAGATGATTACGCGAATCAAGAACGATTCGGGGTTCTCAGGGGTGCAAGTTGTGGGCGGTAACGTCGCCACCAGGGAGGGCGCACAAGCCTTGATTGATGCGGGCGTTGACGGTGTCAAGGTCGGTGTTGGTCCGGGATCTATTTGTACCACTCGTGTGGTGGCTGGGGTGGGGGTGCCTCAGATTACCGCCATTATGATGGCTGCAGAAGCGTGTGCCCGCGCGGATGTGCCGCTCATTGCCGACGGTGGTTTGCAGTATTCCGGCGATATTGCCAAAGCCTTGGTTGCCGGCGCTCAGACAGTGATGCTGGGTTCCCTGTTGGCTGGCTGCGAGGAATCCCCAGGTGAACTCGTGTTCATGAATGGTAAACAGTGGAAGCACTACCGCGGGATGGGTTCGCTCGGAGCCATGAGTTCGCGCGGCCGCAAGTCCTACTCAAAAGACCGTTATTTCCAGGCCGATGTCTCCAGCGACGACAAGATTGTTCCCGAAGGCATCGAAGGCCAGGTTCCCTACCAAGGTACCCTCGGCTCGGTGGTGTATCAGCTGGTGGGAGGGTTGCACCAGTCGATGTTCTATACCGGGGCACATACCATTGAGGAGCTGCGCCATCGGGGTCGTTTTGTGCGTATCACCCAGGCAGGCTTGCGGGAATCTCATCCTCATGATGTTGAAGTCACCGTGGAAGCCCCGAACTATCAACGTCACTGAGGCTGGGGATTTTCGCCTCCAGGGTGTGTGAGAGACTTTGGCTATGAATGAAATGAATGACATGAATACCCCCTGGCTTCATCAGGAAGTCTTGGGTTTCGACACGGAAACGACCGGTGTCTTTACGTCTCGTGACCGTATCGCTACGGTGTCGCTGATACGTAGGATAAACGGCGAGGATTCGCCGCTTTACTGGGTCATCAATCCTGGCGTTCCCATGCCTCCCGCTGCCGGTCGGGTTAATGGTCTGACTGATGAATACTTGCAGGCTAACGGGGTTGAGCCGCGAGTTGGACTCGAGGAAGTTGCGGGTATTATCGCGGAAACTATGCGGCGGGGAGTGCCCGTAGTCGGTTTCAACGTCACCTTCGATTTCGCGATTCTGGAAGCGGAACTGAAACGTCACGGCTTGCAAACCTTACGCCAGCGCCTGGAGGGACAGTTAGAGCCGATTGTCGATCCCTTGGTGTTGGATCGAATCCTAGATCGCTATCGGAAAGGGAAACGTAACTTGGCCTCCGTCTGCACTGCCTACGATTTACCGTTGCGTGACGATTTCCACAACGCTCAAGGTGATGTTGCCGCGACTTTGGATTTGCTCGGTGCTATGTCTGAGCGATTCCCGGAATTGCTGGAAATGGGGCCCGGGGAGATGATGCAGTTCCAGGCGGAGGGTCACAGCCAGTGGGCTCAGAGTTTCAACGAGTTTATGTCTGCGCGGAAACCAGATTTCCGCCCGGTGTCACTGCGCTGGCCACAGTTTTAGCGCCGCCAGTGGGTGTGTCGGGTTAAGAGTAGGGGAGTATAACCAGTGAAATCGACCGAGAAGTCTGAACAGGCACCTCAGCGCCCTGTAGTCAACTTTGTGGCTGCGGGCGAGGGCCGTTTTTTTGATATTTTCATGACCTTGTTTGTAGCGCTGCTACTCATTTCGAACATCTCCGCCACCAAACTCATCGGCGGACCGTGGGGATTGATTTTTGATGGCGGAGCCGTCATGTTCCCCTTCACCTACATCCTGGGGGATATCCTCTCGGAGGTTTATGGATTTCGTGGGGCGCGCCGGGCGGTCCTGACCGGGTTTGGGATTTCCATCTTGGCATCGGGCCTGTTCTTCCTGGTTGCCAAAGCGCCGCCGGCCAGTGGAGACTTTATCACTCCTGCTTTCGCTCAAGTTTTCGGGTTCGTTCCGCGTATTGTGGCGGCTTCCCTGGCGGGGTACGTGCTGGGGCAGTTGCTAAATGCTCTGGTGTTGGTGCGGATTAAGGGTCGCACCGGAGAGCGTTTCCTCTGGCTTCGCATGATAGCCTCGACCCTGGTCGGGGAGCTGGTGGACACCCTCGCGTTTTGCACCATCGCTTTTGCCGGGTTGATTTCGGGGCCGGAATTTTTCAACTACGTGCTGACCGGTTACGTGTACAAGTGTGCGTTGGAAATCATCATGTCGCCGCTCAGCATTCAGGTCATTGGGTGGGTGAAACGCGGTGAAAAAAATTATGTACCGATTGATACAGAAATGTCATCTTCTCAAACTCTCAAAGCTAATAATGGACCAATCAGTACAGAAACTATTTCTTCACAACGTTCTTAACCTGGGGTGATGATTGGGTGAATGAAAATTTTGAGATTGTAGCGCGTCTGGGTCAGCTGGGGCGAGCGGGGGTTATCCACACTCCCCACGGAGACATTCCCACCCCTGCTTTTGTACCTGTTGGTACAAAAGCGACTGTGAAAGCGCTGATTCCAGAGATGATTCGCGAGCTTGGTGCGTCGGCAGTACTGGCAAACGCCTACCATCTGTATTTGCAGCCGGGACCGGAATTGGTCGATAAAGCCGGGGGGCTGGCAGCTTTTATGCATTGGGATGGTCCCACATTCACTGATTCGGGGGGATTCCAAGTCCTCAGCCTGGGGGCGGGATACAAGAAAGTCCTCAGTCAAGAATTTGCCGCTTCGTCTCGAGAGCGTACGGCTTCGCGCGAACACGGCAACCATGAGCGCTCCGGGGACAAACGCAAACTTTTGGAGCAGGCGGAAGAATCCGCCGAGCTAGCCCCTCCCGATAAACGTCAAGCTCACCCCGGTTTAGCGCGGGTTGATGACGACGGCGTTAATTTTCGCTCACACCTGGATGGAACCAAACACCGGTTTACCCCGGAAATCTCGATGCAAATTCAGCACCACCTGGGCGCCGATATTATTTTCGCTTTTGATGAGCTCACCTCCCTGCTGCATTCCTACGACTACCAGGTAGTTTCCCTGGAACGTACCCGAAAATGGGCAGAGCGCTGTCTGGCGGAACATGAGCGGCTCACCGTGGAACGTGCCGACAAGTCTTACCAGATGCTGTTCGGAGTTATCCAAGGAGCGCAATGGGAGGATTTGCGCCGCCGCGCCGCACACGACCTCGGGGGAATGGAAATCTCGGGGCGCCGCTTTGACGGATTTGGCATTGGAGGGGCCTTGGAAAAGGAAAACCTCGGCGTGATTTGTTCCTGGGTGTGTCAGGAGCTGCCCGAGGACCGCCCGCGTCACCTGCTGGGAATCTCCGAACCGGAAGATTTCTTTGCCGGCATTGAAAACGGAGCTGATACCTTCGATTGCGTCTCTCCGTCCCGTGTGGCCCGCACCGGAGCAGCGTATTTGCCTACCGGCAGGACGAATGTGGCGCGGGCAGCTTTCCGAGAGGACTTTGGCCCTCTCCAGGAGGGCTGCGGCTGCTATACCTGCACAAACTACTCTCGTGCCTACCTCCACCACCTGCTAAAGGCCAAGGAAATGCTGGCTTCGACACTGCTGACCATCCACAACGAGTACTACACCGTTCACCTGGTCCACAGCATCCGTCAGGCTATTATCGCTGGTGAGGATGCGTATCGGGACTTTAAACACCGGACGTTAAGCCAGCTGGGGCGGGAGTAATTGTTGCGGCAGGGGAACGCCAGGAACAGGTCTCTGGCGCTGCCAGTCGCCCCCACTCGAGGTGCATTTTGGTAGGCTGAATCCATGAATGAAGAAGTCCAGATTGGGCGCGGTAAGCGGGGACGTCGAGCCTATTCTTTCGATCAAATCGCGGTGGTGCCCTCTCGCCGCACGCGAGATCCTCGCGATGTCTCGCTGGCTTGGCAATTTGACGCTTATTATATGAAAGTTCCGGTCATGGGTGCGCCGATGGATTCGGTGATGAGCCCGCAAAATGCCATCGCCTTGGGAAAGATGGGCGGAGTCGGGGTCCTGGACTTGGAGGGGCTGTGGACCCGATACGTTGACCCTCTGCCCCTATACGAAGAACTGGCAGAACTCGACGAAGTCGGAGCGAAAGCTACCGCTAAGCTGCAGGAAATTTACAACGAGCCCATCAAGCCGGAACTAATGCGGGCTAGGTTGGAAGAAATCAAAGCTGCTGACGTCATCGTGGCCGGAGCTATGAGCCCGGCCGGCACCCAAAAATTGTGGGAACATGTGGCAGATTCGGAGCTTGATCTGTTCGTGGTACGCGGTTCTACCGTGTCCGCGGATCATGTTTCCTCCCAAGCAGAACCGCTGAATCTCAAGCAATTCGTGCATCAGGTGGACATTCCGGTCATCGTCGGAGGTGTCGCCACCTATACCGGAGCTCTGCACCTGATGCGTACCGGTGCGGCCGGAGTGCTGGTGGGATTCGGCGGGGGAGCCGCTTCCACCACTCGCCGCACCATGGGTATCCACGTGCCGATGGCGACGGCGGTAGCGGATGTGGCGGCGGCACGGCGGGACTTCTTGGATGAATCCGGTGGCAGGTATGTCCACGTTATCGCTGATGGCGGCATCGGCTTTGCGGGAGACGTGGTGAAAGCCATCGCTTGCGGGGCTGATGCGGTCATGTTGGGCAGTGCCCTGGCCAGGGCTTACGAGGCGCCCGGACACGGATGGCACTGGGGCAGTGAAGCGCACCACTCAACCTTGCCACGCGGTTCCCGGGTCAAAGTCGGTACTGTCGGCACCTTGGAGCAAGTTATGTTCGGTCCTGCCGACAATGCTGAAGGGACCCTCAACATGATGGGAGCGCTGCGCCGGACGATGGCCACGACAGGTTATACCGACGTCAAGGAACTCCAGCGAGTTGAAGTGGTCACCAGCTATTGAGTACCTCCCGCTTAGCCCCAAAAAAGCCAGGTAAAACCCAGTTTGCGGCATTGCAAACTGCCGCGGGTCGCCGCGCTAATCGCGTGGTGCTGGGGCTGTTTTGGCTCATGACACTCGGCCTGATTACGGTTTTTGTCGCGGCGGGGCAGATTCTGGACTCTTACCTACACCCCGAATGGTCCTTTCCTGCCACCCCTCACTGGGTTCTCGCAATTTTGGGCATCGTCCTGGTACTTGGGGCACACTTTTCGTTGTCGCGGCGCTCGACGCGGTCTCAGATACGTGAAGAAAATCACGTTCGACAAGCTCTTTTGACCCAGAGTTTTCGCACCGGACCCGCGCGGATGAATCAGGAAAGCACCGGAAAGATTGTGGCATTAGCGACCGAATCAGCCGAAAAGTTTACCCGGTATCGTCAGGGGTTCCTGCCTCAGGTGCAAGGCTCTTTCAGCGCGCCGGTGCTGATAGTGGCGGCGATGGGGATTTTTGTTCACCCTTTCCTGGCGCTGTTGCTGGCGTTGTGCCTGCCGTTGGCAGCCGGAACGGTGTGGCTGTTCCAAAAGCTCTTTCGGCGTTCCTCGGCGAAATCCGCACGGGCCCGGGCAGCTTTAGCGGCAAACTACCTGGAAGTATTGCAGGGACTCACAACCCTGCAGCTACTGGGGGCAGCTGACCAGATGGGGGACAAACTGGAGACAGTCGGCGAAGATAATCGGCGAGCCACCATGAGCCTGCTACGTTCCAATCAAGTCATTATTTTTGTACTCGATGCAGTGTTTTCGCTGTTCGTCATCACGTCTGTGGCCGCCCTGTCAATGTACCTGGTGTCTCTCGGGGAGATGACTTTGGGCAAAGTGGTGACGGCGCTGGGCCTGGCGATGTTGCTGCTGGAACCGATTGACCATTTCGGGGCATTTTTCTATATAGCGATGGGCGGACGGGGCGCCGGGCGGGCCATCTTAGGATTCATGCACTCGCGGGCCAACCATTCGGCTGCCAGCTGCGAGGATGCCTCCGTTGCTCTTCACAGTGATGCTGAAGTTACGGGTGAGGACGTTCCCGCGGGAGATGCTGAGATTCCCGCGGTGTATCTGGAAAATGTCGGTGTTCGCTACGGGAATCATCAGGTCCTCCAAGGGGTGAACCTCAGAGTGCCTTCCGGCGAACGTGTGGCAATTGTGGGGGATTCTGGACAGGGCAAAACCACCTTATTGAACGTAATGAAGGGATTTTTGACTCCAAGTGAGGGCCGGGTAGAGGTCGCCGGTAATACCGCTGACTTGGCGCAGCGCTCGGCGTTAGTTAGTCAAAATACCTGGCTGTTTACCGGCACCGTGCGGGAAAACCTTCAAATGGCAGCCCCGCAGGCGTCTGATACCGAATTGTGGGATACTTTGCGAGCGGCGCATCTTGATGCTGAAATCCAACAGATGCCGCTGGGACTGGACACTGCCTTGGGTGAGAACGGCATAGGCCTTTCGAGCGGACAGAAACAGCGTCTCAGCTTGGCGCGGGCCTTTGGGAGCGGTCGAAAAATTTTGTTGCTGGATGAAGCGACCTCCCAAGTTGATTTAAATTCTGAGCGAAAAATTTTGGAGGCTCTCCAAGCCCTGGGGCGTGACTATACGCTCATCATGGTGTCGCACCGCGGGGCTCTGACTGCGCTGGCAGACCGCGTTTTGCGGGTCGAGCACGGAAAGCTGGTGGAGCGGTGACACCCCTGGACAACGCATCAGACTCAAAGAACGCCGCGCCGTCTCTCTCGGCGGAGGGCCAGGACAGTTCCTCGTCCGCAACGCGTCCTTCCACACCAGCTGCAGCGGGGCTGCGGACAGTTATCAGCTGGCTGCTTTCCTCGACTCGCACAGTGTTGAGACCGGTAGCCGCTTCCACCCTTGCCAGGCTGGTCGATCAACTCCTAGGCATAGTCCTGTTCGCCATACCGGCAGTATTGGTTGCGAACCTGGTGATGAGCAATCTGGACTGCGGTTGTGTCCGCAGCGTGTCCGCCAATGTGGGGGGACTGTTGACAGTGATGGCGGGGACCGCGCTTCTGAAAGGTTTGGCCCGCTACCTGGAACAATACTGGGGCCACTTGGTTGCCTTCAAGGCCTTGGAACTGTTGCGTAACCAAGCCTACCGTGCCATTTATCCCCAAGCTCCCGCCATCGTGACAGATAACCACAGCGGAGAACTCTTGGCGCGGCTCACGAAAGATATAGATCGTATCGAAGTATTCTTTGCCCACACTTTTGCACCCGCGATAACGGCATTCCTGGTTCCCGGCATTGTTACCGCGGTGACATTTGCAGTTACACCCTGGCAATTTGGCGTAGCCGTGGCAGGAATTCTCATCGTAGCACTTATGATACCTTGGTACGGTATATCTTCTGGGCACATGGCCGCGCGCAATAAACTCGCAGCTCGCGGCCGTGTTGCCGCGGATGTCACCGACTCGCTGGGAGGCTTGGCGGAAGTCGTGGGATACGGCCTGTGCGAAGCGCGGCTTGCCGGCAGTGAGAGGCTGGGCGAGGAACTGGTCCGTGCCAGCCTGCGCGAGACTGACAAGTCAGCATTCCGCGGCGCGTTCCTCTCCGCGTGGCGAATGGCTGCGGTGCTGATTTTACTGGCGGTGGGGGCTGCGCTGTATCAGTCAGGCTCACTGGAAATGGCTGCCTGGATAGCGATAATGTTTGCAGTTTTGCGCTGCTGGGACGGGTTTAAAGCCGTAGTGGACTTTGGAACCGAACTGAATACCTCCCTGGCTGCGGCGCGACGTGTCTACCAGCTGACCCATGCCGGACTGGAGTTACCTGAGGGGCAGGAAAATGTGCGTCACGCCACGCCTTTGGCCGTGGAATTTAGCCATGTCAGCTTTCGCTATCCCGAACCTACCAACGCGGCCCCACGGCTTGATACGGCACCGGGGACTATCGAACAAGTCAACCTCAAGTTAGCTCCGGGCTCGTGGACCGCCCTGGTGGGGGCGACGGGCGGCGGAAAGTCGACCCTGGCGCGACTTTTGCTACGTTTCTACGACCCTGATGCGGGAACGGTCTTTCTGGACGGGCGCGGTTTGCGCGAATACCGCCTCGCGTCCCTGCGCGAAGCGGTGTCTCTAGTCAGTGCCGAGTCAACAATTTTCGATATGACCATCGCGGAAAACTTACGTCTGGCCAGCCCACACGCTAGTGAAAGCCAACTGTGGTGGGCTTTGGCGATGGTAGGAATGGACGCGGAAGTGAAAGCAATGCCGGGGGGACTGCAGCATCGCGTGTCTTCACGAGGGACAGCCCTCAGCGGGGGACAACGTCAGCGGCTTTCCCTGGCTCGTGCCCTCCTGCGCCAATCCCCAATCCTCATCTTGGACGAGCATACGGCGCACCTGCCTGCACCTTTAGCTTCCCGCATCAACGACAATCTGCGCGGCCTCACACCGCGCCCCACCGTTTTGGAGATTACACACAACCTGGATCAGATTGCCCAAGCCGATTGGGTTGCGGTGCTGGATTTGGGCCACATTGTAGAACAGGGGAAACCGCAGGATCTCCTGGCGAATCGGGATTCAGCACTGTGCCGCCTGCGGGGCCAAAGAATGCCGTAACTCGCCGCTCACCCACACCATTCCAGACCCGGCTGGCGCGAATAGAGAAAGCTATTGAGCGGACAAAACAGGACAAAATAAGGAATCGCATTACTTAACTTTTGAAATAATTGTCCCCGCGATGGCAAAAGTGAGCCGATTTCTTAAGTTATTATGAATAAACCCTATATAAATCCAGTTAATTCGCGATGTATGCTAGAGATTGTCGGCGTTCTTCGCTGACCATGCCATCTTCAACTCAACGCAGAGCAGGAAACAACATGAAAAAGACCCAACGATTTAAGCGGTTCGCCATAACCTTTACCGGGGCGGTGGCGCTCGTCGGAGCCAGCCTAGTAGGCGTGTCCGGACTGACACCGGAGGCCAGCGCTTCCGAAAGCACTTACTTGATAGGCACCGGCATCTCCGATGTGACCGGCGCTATTGCGGAAAACGGTGCCTTCGGCTACGCCTCGCACCAAGAGATGAAAGGCCTGCAGCAACGTGTGTATGCCCATGCCTTTATCGTCGCTGATCAGGTTACCGGCAAGCGCGTGGTTTATGTCAGCGTCGATACCGGCGGCATTTTCAACGCGGTGCGGGTACGGGTTTTGGACAAACTGAAGGCAATGTATCCCGGCTTGTACGATGAGGGCAACGTGATGATTGGCATCACCCACTCGCACGTGTCGCCGGCAGGAACCTCCACCGATAAACTTTATGAAATCGCCGCGGAGGATAAGACTATGCACGGGTTCAGCCAACAGGTGCTGGATATCACCGTGGACGGCATCGTCAACGCAATTTCGAAGGCGCACAACAACCTCGAGCCTGGAACCATCGAGATGAAACGCACTAACGTCCACGGCATTACCCGGAACCGCTCTCTGGGGGCGTACCTGCAAAACGATGACGTCAGCAAATACGACGACTCGGTAGAAACGACGATGGACCAGCTGGAGTTTACTTCCGCCGCCGGTGAGAAACTCGGCGTATTCAACTGGTTCTCAACTCACGCCACGTCTTTCCCGATGCACTGGGACCTGTATTCTGCCGACTCGAAAGGTTACGCGGAATACCTGTATGAACAGAAGTTCGGGACTGACCCGAATCAGGACAAGACTTTCGTGGCGGCGTTCCCTGCGTCAGGAACGGGAGATATGGTTCCCGTGGCGGGCAACTCGTCCTCCACCCCGGAATTCATGGGAACCTCCGATGATTACTACAACGCTGAAAAACATGGTCAGGAACAGTTCGACGCGTCTTGGCAGCTATGGAATAGTCCCGGAGACGCAGTTAAAGGCGCCGTTGACTCTCGGGGACGCTACGTCCAGTTTAAGAACTATGTCGTCAACGCAGCTTATACGGAAGGCGCCGGGGACCAGAAACTCTGCGTCCCGGCTCGTGGCTATTCCTTTGCTGCTGGCGGCGAGAACGGCCCCTCGGGAATTCCTGGGATTTATGAAGGTATGACCAAGGATAGCTTCTCGATTCGCGATGTGGTCAAGAAGGTCGATCAATCCGACTTGGGCGGTTTGGTGCGCTTTGCCTTTGCCTCGATTTCTTGGACGGGCAATGATCCGTGCCAGGCCGAAAAGCCGGTTTTGCTTCCCGATGGCAAGTGGGGCTGGGCTTCGACCGTGGTGCCGGTACAGTTGCTGCGTATCGGCAATGTGGCTATCGTCGGTGTCCCGACTGAGACGGGCACTATGGGCGTACGCCACCTGCGGGAATCCGTGGAACAGATTTTGGCGCCGCTCGGTGTGGAGAAAGTCATCTTTTCCGGAGCTACGAACGATTACGCCGGTTATGTTTCCACTCGTGAAGAGTACGCCGCTCAGCATTACGAGGGCGCTTCCACCGAGTTTGGTCCTTATGAGCTGTCCGCCCTGCAGCAAGAGGTGGATGGCTTGGCCCAAGCTATGGTCGACGGCACTGAGGTCAGCAACGATGCGTGGCCCAGGGTCAGCACGCGAGGAAAGGTCAATCGTGCCGGGGTCGTGCTGGACGACAAGCCGTTACGTCAACAGTTTGGCCAAGTGCTGATTCAGCCCCTCGAACAGTATCAACCGGGAGAAACCGCGAAAGCGGTGTTCCGCGGGGCTCATCCCAAGAACAACTTGCGCGTGGGCGGGACTTTCCTCAAGGTGCAGCGTCAGGCCGAGGACGGGACCTGGCAAGATTACTTGACGGACCGTGACTGGGACACCAGTTACCGGTGGGAACGTGAAGGCGCCAGCTATTCTCGCACCACCGTCGAGTGGCGGATTCGCCAGGGCACGCCGGCCGGAACTTATCGGTTAGTGCAGGACGGCGACTGGAAGAACGGCTGGAATCACCGGATTATTCCCTACGAGGGGATATCTAATCCGTTCACCGTGAACTAGGGCTTAACGAAATTACTCCCTCTGGTCCGGGCAGCTGGTTTCCGCCGGCTGCCCGGACTTTTGATTTGGTCAATGCGGGGAATCGACAACAGTTGGTGGTGCAACAGAGGGGACGAGGAACTAGGTGGAAAACACCTAGGGAAAAGCCCTAAGTACGAGATTCGACAAGGGGTGCGGAGCGGGGCTAGGCCTCCGAACTGGGCCAGTGGCGCAGAGAATCGGGCAGATGCGGACGGGACTTGACCGGCAGACGTGAGACCACGTTCAGGTAAGATTCCTGAACCAGAACTTTCAACAGGTCCAGGTCGACTTCCGCGCCGGGGTACACGCTAATCCAGCGGTCTTTGTTCATATGCCAGCCGGGGGTAATCTCCGCGTAACGCTGGGTCAGCGCCAGGCCGTCCTCCGGCAACACGGCCAAGTTCACAACCGGGGTGCCGTGGACCTCCACCATCACCACGAACCACTTCCCACACACTTTTACAGCCTCCCACTGCGGGGAATACACCCACGGCTCAGCGCCGGGCAGCTCCAACGCCACTGCCCGAGCCTGATCCCACAATTCCTCGGCTTTCATACGTTCCCCCGTGACGTTTACCTGGTTTATTCACCCTCAAATGTAGTGCTTCTCGGTTTTATTGTGTATTTTTATGGCATTTTTGTGAGAGTTCCGACAGGGATTCAACTAGGCCGTATCCGTTTCGATTGCAATCATGTGGCTGTGCCGGGCGGGGTAGCGCTGGATTCTCGGGGAATGAGGCTGGATACATCACATGTATAGCTGCGTGCGGGTTTACCAGCTAAATATTCAGTTAAGAGGTTTGCGGCAACCACCGCGTAAAGCGAAGGGTCGCGTGATACTGCTGTAATGGCGGGGGAAGTGACTCGGCAAATGGGAGAATCTTCGCAAGACGCCAACAATACTTGCTTTCCAATAGTTAGTCCGAGTTTGAGACAGGCTTTGACCCCTCCTACGGCTAAAACCTCGTTGTCATAGATGATAGCCGGCAGTCCTTCCAGAGGTGAAAGGAGGGATAACGTGGATGAAAGTCCCTCGTTTTCGGTTGAGTTAGCGCAGATTACGCTGCCAAAATTGATTCCGCTCTCATTACCGTAATCCTGCAAAGCCTCACAGCGGCGCTTGGTGTGCAGGAGCGCTTCGTTGCCGCCCACATAGGTGACACTGGTAGCTCCGCATATTTTGAGATGGGTAGCTAACGTTGCGATTAGGCCGAATTCATTTGTGACCAGGGAAGGGAATCCATCCACTTGTTCCCCGACGAATACACCAGGAAGGTTAAGCTCTTCGAGGAGCCGTGCGCGCGGATCTTGTGAAACCGGGTCGGTGATAACGACACCGTCCACACGACGTTCCTTGGACCACTTCCGGTAGATTTCCAGCTCCTGGTCCATCGTGGTACAGGTCTGGAGGACCAGGCTTAAACCGGCGGCGGTGAGCTGTGATTCGAGTCCCAGCAAAAAATCGAAAAAGAATCGTTCGGAAACATAGGATTCACGGGAACGTGCGATGACATAGCCGATAGCTTCGGCACGGGCTCGTGATAGTGCCTGTGCCAGGGGATGTGGAACCCACCCTTTTTGGTGTGCTATCTCTAAAATACGTTCCCTGGTCGAGCGAGAGATTCCAGGGCGGTTGTTGAGGGCGAAGGACACTGCTGTGATGGATACCCCTGCCTCACGTGCAATGTCATTAATGGTGAGACGCTCCACCTCAATCACGCAACTCTCTGGAACTGGAAAATTAATTGAAATCCTTGTACTAAAGCGTTTTAGTAGCTACCATAGTACCAAATGCTACACGGAAGCAAAGGTGCTTAGATATGCATGAGAATCCAGAAATTCTGATCCAGCGGGTGAAACGTACGTTGGAAGAACGTTTGGTTCCTGCCATATATAGTCCTATATCCCCGCTACGAGTCAGCGCCTGGCGTGTTCCTCGCGAAGGGGATGTCATTGGTGAGCCAGTTTCCTTCGCTGATATCCCAGACACTTTCCCCGAATTCACAGTGGGGCAATCCTGGGGAAGTGCTTGGGAAACCACTTGGTTCAAATTTCAGGGCACGGTTCCGGCTGTCGATTCCTTGAGCTGCCGGGAAGGCGATGTGGTTGAAGCGCGTCTGGACTTGGGATGGTCTGATGTTTCGGCAGGATTTCAAGCGGAAGGTTTGGTACGGGATATCGCAGGTAATGCGATTAAAGCGGTTAATCCCCGTAACCAGTGGGTTCCTCTGCCGGTTGCGAAGCACGTTTCCCAGGATTTTCAGTTTTACGTTGAAGCTGCAGCGAACCCCTTGCTTTTGGATATACCTCCATTTCAGCCCACCGATGAGGGGGACAAACTCACTGCATCTACCGAGGATATTTATACTCTGCGCGCTGCTGAGGTTGTGGTTCGTCACGGCGATATTTACGATTTTGTCTTGGATGTGTCCATTTTGCTGGAGTTAGTGCAATCCGCAGCGCAGCTAACCCATCGAGAATTAGAAGTCCTGTTTGGTATTTCCAGTGCCTTAGATTGTCTCGATTTTCAACGCTTGTGCGACACTGTACCCCTGGCTCAGAAGCGTCTGCAACCACTGTTGGATCGTCCCGCCTTGCCCCGCGAGCACGAGCTTTTTGCGGTAGGGCACGCACATATTGATTCGGCTTGGCTGTGGCCATTGCGGGAGACAAGGCGTAAAGTTGCGCGGACCCTGGCGAATGTTGTCCGTTTGCTAGAAGACGGTCATGAGATGGTGTTTGCGCTTCCGGCGGCACAGCACGTGGCTTGGTTAGAGCAAGATGAACCGCAACTCTTTGAGCGAGTAAAAGCACTCGTGGCAAAGGGAAAAATTGTCCCGGTGGGAGGCATGTGGGTGGAGCCTGATGCGGTTCTGCCTGGAGGAGAAGCCTTAGCTCGGCAACTTGTAGAGGGCTTGAACTATTTCGCAGAAAAATTTGACGTGAACTGTCAAGAGATTTGGCTCCCCGATTCTTTTGGTTACACAGCGGCTTTACCGCAGTTAGCTCGTAGTGCAGGGATCTCGCGGTTCCTGACCCAAAAAATCTCTTGGAACCAAACCAATATATTTCCTCACCATACCTTGTGGTGGGAGGGTATAGACGGTTCGCGTGTCTTTACACATTTCCCTCCTGCAGATACCTATGGCTCAGATGTGACCGGAACTCAGCTACGTCACGCGGTTGAAAACTTTAAAGAAGCGGGGAGAGCAAATTCCTCAATGCTGCTTTATGGCTATGGGGATGGCGGGGGCGGCCCCACTAGGGAAATGTTGGAACGTTTGGCGCGAGTGCGGAATCTGGAAGGATTTGCCAAAACTCACCATGCGACACCACAGGAATTCTTTGACCAGGCTCAAGCAGAATATGACCAGCCGCCCACCTGGGTCGGAGAACTCTATCTGGAAAAACATCGCGGCACTCTGACCTCCCATGTCAGTGCCAAACAGGGGAACCGACGCAGTGAGGCGCTATTGCGTGAAGCCGAATGGTGGGCAGCAACGGCAGCCGTACGAGGGCTACTGGACTACCCTTACCAGGATTTTCAAAAGCTGTGGCACCAGGTATTGCTTTGTCAGTTTCACGACATTCTCCCCGGCAGTTCTATCGCCTGGGTTTACCGAGAAACAGCGGAAATTTATGCCTCGGTGCGGCAAAGTTGCGAAAGTATTATCGAGAAAAGCCTGCAAGCACTCGGGTCTGCGTCACCTTCGAAGGCAGACCAAGCTGGTAATGAGTCCGCTAACAGGGACGAAGCGACAAGCACCTCGCTATGTTTGGCCAACGCCACGTCTTTCCCGATTCTCTCGGTTCCCAGCGGGGCAGGCGCGACGGTGGAACCGCCTGCAAATGACTTGCAGATAAATCGAGAGAAACACGAAATCTCAAATAGCTATCTGAAGTTGCGTTTCGACGAATCGGGTCGTTGTGTTTCTTTGCAGGATCGCCAGGGAGTGGAATTTATTCCCGCCGAAGCCCCGGCCGGAATTTTTCAGATACATCAGGATTTCCCCAATCAGTGGGATGCCTGGGACATTGACTACTTTTATCGGGGTTCACTGTGTACCCCATGCATGTCTGCCCCCGAACTGGGTCTGGAGGAGGACTTTGCCTGGGTGCGTTCTCGGATGACATTTGGCGATTCTGAAGCTGCGATTACCTGGAAACTCGGTGCACACAGTAGAGCGGTCGATATCTCAGTCGAGGCAGACTGGCACGAACAGGAAAAACTGCTAAAACTCGCTTTTGGGGTGAATCTTCACACAGACCATGCCCAATTTGAAACGCAGTTTGGTTACCTTACCAGGGCAATCCATGACAATACCTCTTGGGATGCGGCCCGCTTTGAGGTTAGTGCGCATCGCTGGATCCGCCTCGAAAATGCTTCCTTAGCTCTAGCGATTGCCAACGATGCGACTTATGGTTGGGACATTACTCGACATCACCAAGACCGGGGAACCTATCAACTGGTGCGTGCAACCCTGGTGAAATCAGCCAAGTACCCTGACCCGCAACAAGACCAGGGACGTTTTACTTGGAACTTTCGGGTGCGTCCGCAAGCCACTGTGGTGGAGGCTATCAGGGATGGGCAGGACATTAACTTGCGACGGCGCTACTACCATGGCAACCCTATTGCACCTCTTGTCAGTGTGGAAGGAGCGGTAGTGGAATCAATGAGCCTTTGCCCTGATGAAAGCGGGGATTTGGGGTTGCGCATATACGAGGGGACTGGAGGTCCGCAACAGGTGCGAATACGTATTCCCGAGGCTCAGCGTGTCTGGACGACGGACCTGCGTTATCAACCCAGCATAGAGGCTCCGGTCTTGCGTCAGATGGACGGGGAATACGTACTCGAATTGGGCGCATTCCAAATTGCAACTTTGAGAGCCAGCTTTAATTCCTCTCAATCAGAGGAGGTTAAGTCGTGAGTTTGCAGACGGAAAAATCCTCGATGAGATTTGGAGTGAATTACACCCCACGGGAAGGTTGGTTCCATTCCTGGTTGGATTTCGACCCGGGAAAGGTCAGAGCTGACCTGGAACAGATTGCTTCGCTGGGAGTGGATCACATTCGAGTGTTTCCTCTTTGGCCGTTGTTGCAGCCCAATCGCAGCCTCATTCGAAGCCAGGCCATCGATGATGTTGGTACCGTGGTGCAGATAGCTCACGAGTGTGGGCTGGACACGACTGTCGATGTGCTGCAAGGACATCTGTCATCTTTCGACTTCCTGCCCTCCTGGGTTACAAGCTGGCACGAGGTGAATGTTTTCACTGATGAAGTGGCAGTGTCTGCTGAATCGCAACTGATTCTCACTTTAGGCAAAGCCTTGCGGGAACTGCCGGGGTTTAGCGGTTTAAGTTTGGGAAATGAATTTATCCAGTTTGCCGCACCGCGCCATCCTCAATCCCAAAAAATAACTCACGAGCAGGCAGAGAAGTGGTTGGAAACGCTCTTTTCACAGGCGCAACGAGTTGCGCCGGGTATGATACACACCTTTTCTCATGATGATGACATTTGGTTCGATTCGAAACACCCGTTTGTTCCTGGCGATGCGGTGAAATTCGGGGATAATATTACGGTTCATTCCTGGATCTTTGGTACCGTGGCGCCACATTATGGCAAGAGCGCCGTGGAGTTGACTTGGTTTGCGCGCTACCTGTGCGAGCTGGCCGATGCTTGGGCGCGTGCCTACGGTACCGCTCCTCGCCCGATTTGGTTACAGGAGGTTGGCGCACCTGAACATTGGATAGAGCGAGAGGACATACCGCAATTTGTCAGGGACACCGTGCTGAACCTACGCGGCGACTCTAATTGTGGGTTGAGTCCGAACCTGCGGGCGATTACCTGGTGGTGTTCACACGATGTCAACTCAGACCTTGCTGATTTTCCGCATTTCGAGCATAGCTTGGGATTGTTTGACCAGCATGGTGCCGTAAAGCCCGTTGGTCAGGCCTTCGCTGCGGCCATTAGAGAGTGGGGTAACCCCGGCCCCGCTCACTCCCGTGAGTCCCAAGAAATCGAATTGGGTACTCACAACCGGCAGCTTTTAAATGCGGACCAAGATTTTTTTGCTAACTGGGTGCGGTGGGCTAGAGAAGGGCAGGTGAAGCGTATAGATATCAAGCTAGTGGAGGATTAGTTCCAAACCACATTTCAACTGTTTTATTTCCCATATACAACCACAAGGAGAAACATGAAATTGCGCAACATTGCCGTACCAATTGCGGCCCTTTCCCTTTTGCTAGCCGGTTGTACCGGTGGCGGCGCCTCAACCGGAGCTGCTGGAGGCGACCAAGCCCAGGAAATAACTTTCCAAACTTGGTCTTTGAAGAACGACCGTTTCACGCCGTACTTTGAGAAGCTAGTCGCAGATTTTGAAAAAGACAATCCCGGAACCAAAGTTAACTGGATTGACCAGCCAGGTGACGGTTATGAGGACAAAATCTTGCAGCAAGCAGATTCTGGCGAACTGCCTGACGTGATTAACCTTCCGCCAGAATTTGCCTATAAATTGGCGCAAGTCGATTTGCTGGTCGACTTGGAAGCCAAGGATGCCAAGAAACTTGATGAATACGTTGATGGCGCTACTAATGCGTACCGTTACCCCGACATTAAGGGACAATACGGTTATGCTTGGTACCTTGGTACGGATTTGAACTGGTTCAACACGAAAGCCATCCAAGAGGCGGGACTGGCTACCTACCGACTTGGATTCTCTGTTTGACATGGCCAAGAAGGTTGCTGCCGCAACCAATGGAGAAGTGAAAATGATTGCGGACGTACCGCGAACCGGTACCCTTTCCGCTGCTGGCGTGACAATTATTGAAAACGGTAAATTCGTGTTCAACTCGCCGGACGCGGTGAAAGTAGTGGAACGTTATAAGGATGCCTATGCCGCAGGAGCAATGCCCCCGGAGGCTTTGAATGCCGATTACCTGGGTAACTCCGCGTTGTACAAGCAAGGTAAGACCGCATGGACCACCGCTTCGGCCGGATTCCCCTCCGAATTGGAGAAAGAAGCTCCGACATTGCTGGAGAACACGGTTTCCACGCCGCGCATCGGCCATGCTCCGCTGTTTATTCAGGGAATTTCCGTGTCCGCTAAGTCAAAGGCTCCAGATCTGGCAATGAAGTTTGCGCAGTACGTGACGAATAACACGAACCAAATTGAATTCCTGAAGATAGCCCAAGGATTCTTCCCCGGTACCAAGGAAGGTAATGAGAATCCGGACAGCTTTACTTCGGTGATTGAGATTCCGTTGCAGAAAACTGCTACTGAGCAAGCTGCAGCCGCTATCGGTGATGCAACTCCAGAGTATCCAATTCAGTTTACTTACGATATGGACAAGTACCTGCAACAGCAAGTAGCCTTAGCTGTCAAGGGTGACATCCCGGTTCAAGAGGCTTTAGATAAAGCCGCAGATTACGCAAATAAGAACCTCGGGAAGTAATTTCTGAATATTGCGAAAAGAGCGAGGTTCCAGGCGACACATCAGGAGATAAAATGAAGCCCCCACACAGGTATACTCCCTACGTGCTGTTAGCACCGGCGGTGATTTGGGTACTCGTGTTTTCAATTTGGCCTTTTTTGAACACAATCTACCTGTCTTTCACCAACGCTAGACCGTTGCGCACACCCGAGTTCACTGGGTTGACCAATTACGTGCAGTTATTTGCTGACGAGCGTTTCCGATACGCCGTGGTCACCAGTCTGCTCTACGTAGTTATTTGTGTGCCGTTGCTGACTTTCTTGCCGCTGTTCCTCGCCTTGTTGGTGCAGCGTAATGTGCCTGGAATCTCGCTCTTTCGTACCACCTACTATTTCCCAGTTATTGCCTCAGTAGTGGTGGTTGGTATCATCTGGAGCTGGCTGTTCGACTCGCGCGGCCTAGTTAATGAAACCTTCCAGTTCCTAGGGTTGACGCAGACCCCCGTAAACTTTCTGATTAACCGCTGGCTGATTATTGTCTCGGCGGCTTTGCTAACGGTATGGAAAGGCCTGGGCTACTATATGGTGATTTATCTCGCTGCCCTGGGCAACGTTTCCCGGGAGCTGCACGAGGCGGCCGCCATAGATGGGGCCGGCTGGTGGCGTCGCTTCTGGAATGTCACCGTGCCTGGAGTCCGGGGTGCAATGATGCTGATCTCAGCGCTCATCACCGTGGCAGCAATCAGGGTATTTACTGAGATTTACGTACTCACTAACGGTTCTGGCGGCCCGGGCGGACAAGCGCAATCGTTGGTGATGTTAATTCAGCAAACCGGAAAAGGACTAAATGGCAATCTCGGTTTCGCCTCGGCTGTTTCAGTAATTCTGTTCCTATTGACCATTGGACCGCTATTGTTCGTGGCTTGGATCAACCAGAAAACCGAATTCAAGGAGCTGCGTCGGGAACGTCGGATTCGGAAGGCGCAAAGAAAAGACATTAAATTTAATAAGGCGGTGAAAGCATGAGTAAGACTCTGATGAAGCGTAGCTCTTCCCGTTCTTTTAATAAGCCTTCTCTGCCCAATATGGTGCTTCGCTACGTACTGTTGATTTTAATGATGATAATTTCTGTGGGGCCATTTTTGCTACAGCTCTCGCTGTCATTAAAGTCAAAGTACGAGGATGTATATGCATTTCCACCCAAGTTTATTCCTGAACATCCGACTTTTGAGAACTATGCCGAAGTGGCGCGAAATATTCCCGTGTTCGATTACACCTGGCACTCCCTGCTGGTGTCGGTGGTCATGGTGGTGTCAAATGTGATTCTGGCCACTATGGCTGGCTATGCTCTGGCGGCCATGCGTTTTCGTTTTCGTGGTGTAATCTTGGCCTTGATTCTCTCCACGCTGATGCTACCCGGAGAAGTCACTCTGACCAGCCAGTATCTGACGGTGAAGGCATTGGGTGCGGCTAACACCTTGGTGGGGGTTTTCCTGCCGACTGCCATTACTGCGATTAACGTTCTCTTGATGGCTACGGCAGTGCGCTCCATCCCTCCTGCCGTTTTAGACGCTGCCACGATTGATGGGGCTTCAACGTTACAGCAACTGCGTTACGTGGTCTGGCCCAATGTGAGAGGAATGGCGATGGTGGTAGCTCTGATGTCTTTCATCCAAGCATGGGACGACTTCCTGTGGCCATTGGTGGTTCTTTCAGATCCAAAGAAGTACACGCTCACAGTCGGTATGCAGTACTTGCAGTCATCTTTTGGGACCAATCCCCGAGTGGTGGCTGCTGGCACGGTAATTGCGCTGATTCCTATCATTATTCTCTTTGCGGCCAGCCAAAAGATGTTCTTCCGCGGCGTGCAAGAGGGCGGTGTCAAGGGTTGATAGTGCAGGCATGCGAAAGGTGCGGCGTTTTGAATAATGCTCGCGTTTTATGTACATAAGGTACGCCGACCTATTGACAAACGATATATAAGTATCGATAATCGATATATGAACTTTTCTCGAACTTACGTAATTTTGTCGGAAGTTGCCTTGATTGCAGCTCTTCCCGGGGTGTTGTTGCTCCAGTTATTTTGCGTATTAGCGGCATGGGAAACGGGGGAGGAATTCCCCGAGGTTCGCCACCTGGTCGTACCATACGCGCTGGCGGCCGTAGCGGCGCTCATTTGTGTGCAGATACTGATTGTGGCGTTGATGATGCTGGTAAGGGCAGTTAGCAAAGGAGATTTTTTTACTGCTAAAACCATGAAATGGATTAACTTAGCGCGTCTCATGGTTGCTATCGGTCCCGGTATCGTCGCGATAACCGGTGGGCACATGAGCATTTTTGCGCCGGCAACCAGACCGGAGCCGCCACTTCTATTCCTCGGCGGAATAGTTTTGGGAGTGGGACTATTCTCCCTAGTTAGCCTGGCTAAGAGTATTTTTCAAGCCGCACTGGACGATGCGGCAGAATTAGCGGAGGTCATCTAAGTGATTACGGTAAATCTGTCGGTGTTGCTGGCCCAGCGAGGTATGTCGGTTCAGGACTTTGCGCAGGCTGTGGACATCACGGCGGCTAATGTCTCGATATTGAAAAATGGTCACGCCAAGGCAATCCGCTTCTCTACACTGGAAAAAATCTGCCGAGTTTTGGAGTGCCAGCCGGGAGACATTTTGAGCTATACCCCGCAGGATTAAGAATCCGTCCTGACCGTTGGGCTTTTTGAACCACAGGCAAAACAGTCACTTTTTTGAGTCCAGAGAAAAAACTGGATAGAGTGGAATCCGCATTGAACCGGTCCGGACTGTTGAGCCCGGATATCGCCGGGGAGCTTCGGAAAGAACGGTTGTGTGCCGTGCACGCGACTCATTAGACTCCGACGGGCAGGCCCGTTACAGCCGTATTGAGCGGCTCACTTGGCCAACTCAATAGTCTGGCCGCACCGATTGGTCGGCACCCAGACTTTTGCATGATCACGTGAGCAAGCGAGGTGGTACCGCGCCCACCGACAGAGTGTCGCAGGCGTCCTCGTGAATGAACGATTCGCGATAAGGACGAAGATGAGCGAGAAAAAACGCGGGTTCTACCCCAAACACCGGGACACTTCCCTGGACGCCAGCCCGAATTTTCCGAGCCTTGAAACTGAAACCCTGGCATTTTGGGCTGCGGATCATACTTTCCAGGCTTCTGTAGATGCTCGTCCCGCTGGTCAAGACGGCAGTAACGAGTTCGTGTTCTACGATGGTCCCCCCTTTGCTAATGGCTTGCCGCACTATGGCCACCTGTTGACTGGCTACGTGAAAGACATCGTGGGGCGTTACCAGACCATGCAGGGACGCCGTGTGGAGCGGCGCTTCGGGTGGGACACTCACGGCTTGCCCGCCGAGCTGGAAGCGGAACGCATCCTGGGCATCGAGGACAAGGAACAAATCGAAGGCCCGGGCGGAATGGGGATTGAGGCCTTTAACCAGGCCTGTCGCGAATCGGTACTGAAATATACCAAAGAGTGGGAAGAATATGTGACGCGCCAAGCGCGCTGGGTCGACTTTGAAAAAGACTACAAGACCCTCGACCCCACCTTTATGGAATCGGTCATTTGGGCGTTTAAGACCCTCTACGACAAGGGGCTCATCTACGAGGGTTTCAAGGTGCTGCCTTACTGCTGGCACGACGGTACCCCCCTGTCGAACCACGAACTTAAGATGGATGACGATATCTATCAAAACCGCACCGACCAAACAGTCACGGTGGGGCTGCGCCTGCGTGACACCGATGAGATGGTGCTGATTTGGACCACGACCCCGTGGACGCTGCCCAGCAACCTAGCGGTCGCCGTTGGGGAGGACATCGACTACGTGCGGGTCACGCCAACTCAGGGGGAGTTGCAGGGGCAAACCGTCATCCTAGCCCAGGCTCGCTTGGCGGCTTATGAAAAAGAACTTGGGGAAAACCCGCAGGTATCCGCACCTTTCAAAGGCTCTGAACTGGTTGGCCTAGAGTACTATCCCATTTTCGATTACTTTGAAGATGCCAAAGCCGCCGCCATCGCTGATGGTACGGCAGACCAGCCGGGACACGTGGGACCGGGGTCGAAAGCCTGGACCATCATCAGTGCCGACTTCGTGTCCACCGAGGACGGCACCGGGCTGGTGCACCTCGCCCCGGCCTTCGGTGAGGACGACATGAATGTTTGCGCTACCCACCAAATCGGGGTGGTCATGCCGGTAGACGGAAACGGGGTTATCACCGCGGAAGTCCCAGATTACGCGGGAAAGAACGTTTTTGAGGCAAATCGCTACATCATCGCGGACCTGCGCGACGAAACCGGCCCGGTAGCGACCCGTGAGGCGCGCCAGCGTCCCTGCCTGGTGAAAGTCGCCTCTTACGAGCACTCCTACCCGCACTGCTGGCGTTGCCGTCAACCGCTCATCTACAAGGCAGTGTCCTCGTGGTTCGTGCGCGTTACTGAGTTCCGCGACCGCATGGTGGAATTGAATCAGCAAATCACCTGGACACCGGAACATACCAAGAACGGTATCTTTGGCAACTGGCTGGCTGGGGCGCGCGACTGGTCAATTTCGCGCAACCGTTTCTGGGGTTCCCCGATTCCAGTATGGAAGTCGGATAATCCCGCCTATCCGCGCATTGATGTCTACGGTTCTTTTGCGGAACTGGAACGGGATTTTGGGGTCAAGATTGATAACCTCCACCGTCCGTTTATCGATGAGTTGACCCGCCCGAATCCAGATGATCCCAGCGGAAAGTCCACGATGCGCCGCGTCCCGGAAGTGTTGGACTGCTGGTTCGAATCCGGGTCTATGCCTTACGCCCAGGTCCACTATCCATTTGAAAATCGGGAATGGTTCGAGACGCATTACCCCGGCGATTTCATCGTGGAGTACATCGGTCAGACCCGTGGCTGGTTCTATACCTTGCACGTTTTGGCGACCGCGCTGTTTGACCGGCCGGCGTTTTTGAACTGTATCTCGCACGGTATCGTCCTGGGTGATGACGGGCGTAAGATGAGTAAATCTCTGCGCAACTACCCGGATGTTAACGAGGTTTTCGACAAGTACGGTGCGGACGCGATGCGTTGGTTCCTGATGAGTTCTCCAGTGGTCAGCGGGGGCAACCTGATTGTGACCGATAAGGGTATTCGCGACACGGTGCGGCAAACGATTCTGCCGGTGTGGAACGCCTACTACTTCTTTACCCTCTATGCCGGCACCTGTCAGCAGGGCGTGGGCTACGAGGCGAAGCCCGTGGACGTGGATGATGCCGCGAGCGTCAACGCGCTGCCGATGATGGACCGTTATCTGCTGTCTGCCGCGCGCCAGCTGTTCCACGATTTGCGTACGGAGTTGGATAACTTCCACATTCCGGAGGCTTGTGAACACGTCCGCCAGTTCACCGAGGTGTTGAACAATTGGTACATTCGCATTTCCCGCCAGCGTTTTTGGGACGAGGACCCGGCTGCCTTTGACGTGCTCTACACCGTGTTAGAGGCGCTGATGCGGGCGATGGCTCCGCTGCTGCCTTTGATTTCAGAAGAAGTCTGGCGGGGGTTGACCGGTGGACGTTCCGTGCACCTGATGGACTACCCGAACTGGGACGATGCTGTGTACGATGGCGCGCTAGTGGACGCTATGAATGAGGTGCGCGACATCGTGTCCTGCGCCCACGCCTTGCGCAAGGGCGCTAACCTGCGGGTGCGTTTGCCGCTGAGCCGCCTCCAGGTGGTAGCCGCGGATCCGGAGGCTCTGCGTGATTACACGGCGCTCATTGCCTCCGAGGTCAACGTCAAGTCTGTGGAGGTGCTCGGTGTTGCCGAGTCCGGATTGCAGTCGAGCCAGGAATTGACGCTCAATCCCAAGGCTTTTGCCCCCGAGGTGCGCAAACTCACTTCTGCGTTGTTCCAGGCGCAAAAGTCCGGTCAGTGGCGCTTGGACGGTGAAGCGGTGGTGTTCGACGGGGTGGAACTCGATGGAGAGCCGGTGCGCCTCACGGGTGAACAGTTCGGGTTGGTGACAAAGGTTGCCGTCGAGCCGGGAACCGTCGCCGATGTGCTGGACAGCGGGACTTTCGTGGTGCTGGACACGGAAGTTACTGAGGAGCTGGAAGCGGAGGGCTACGCCCGCGATGCGATTCGCGCGGTGCAAGACGCTCGTAAGAACGCGGGTCTGGACGTGGCTGACCGTATTGACCTGACGCTGGGAGTGCCCGCCGATAACCTCGAATGGGTGAAGACCCACGAAGCTCTAATCGCCGGAGAAACCCTGGCCGTGTCCGTGAGGGTCAACCCTTCGAGCAGCAAGGAACTGGAAATCGCAGTCGCCAAACACGCCTAAGCCTCGCGTTTTCCCCACAATTCAATAGCGCCCTCGTGCGGCTTCTCGCGCGAGGGTTGCCTTTTCATTTTGGGCATAGATGATGAGCCGATCCTGATTGTCCAAAGAAAAGGTGCTGACGCAAAGGGACAAATAACCTCTGAAGGTTTTGCTTTCACCAGCCCATCTGCGGCGGCAAGTTTTGTAGGCGGAGGAACCTTGAGTGGTAACGCTACCTGGAAAACGAATGAGGGAATCTTTTTAGGGCAGCTTCTAATATAAAGCTACCTAAGTGCACTCTATGCGCGGGTGAGTTGGGAGACGCGGCCTTTGGTCAGGCCGAGAAGTTGGGCGATGTCGGCGACTTTGATGCCGTCGCGGCGCAGGCGGCGCACCAACGAGGCTTGGTCTTCCTGGGCTTTGCGGGTGGCGATGGCGGCCTCGGTCTTTTGGCGGTTGGTGCGTTCCACGGCTTCGCCGAGTTCACCAACGGGGACCAGCCGGACCTGGGTTTTGGCCAGTTCGGGGCGCTCCAGGAATTCTGCCCAGATGGAAACCAGGTCTGTGGCCATGAGTTGGGCCTCGGCCAGAGTGCGGCCTTGGGTAGCGTGACGTTTGCCGTCGATTTCGACCTCGACCGCCCACCATTTACCGCTGCGGGTAACTTCGGCGATGATTTCTTGATTCGTTGCTGTTTCAGTCATCGTTGCCATTGAGGGCCTCCTTCAGAATGGTTTTAGCGGTTGGTTCGGACACTTCGCGATGTCGGGGGACGGCAATCATCTGCGGGCCGATAAAGGCTTTCGTGTGGTTACCACCTTCAACAAGGGTGAAACTTTCGCCGCGCTCCTTGGCGATCTGCTTGAGGCGTTTTAAAAGTTCACGTCGCTTCACAAGATTAGTTTAGCGTATTAAACCACATAGGTAAACAGACTCAAACCTATACGTAGCTTGACATGGGCATACCGGTCGGAACCTATTGAAACGAGGTGATGGATAGCGGCGCTTTCGTGGTGCTGGACACCGAAGTAACCGAGGAGCTGGAAGCGGAAGGTCACGCCCGCGATGTGATTCGCGCGGTGCAAGACGCTCGGTCACGGTTTCAAAGCACAGCTAGGACATCTGGCCTGAGCGTGAGTCGCCCAACGGGTAGCGATAGGCTGCGGGGAGGGACGTGGTATAGAGATTAATCACCTATACACATGGTGTTGCGCATGATAAAATATTATCATGTGGCGGATAATTATGGTTCTGCTAGCTGGGGTATGTAGCCTATTTATGCTGGCGTCGCCAGAATCGTATATTCAGGGCTCAACTCCGTCTAGCAGGCCTACCGAATTGCGCATTGAAATGGTGGCCAAGGTAGTAGCTGATAACTATCTATATTCATTTTATAACCCAAGCGTAATAATGAAACAGTTTGATTCTGTCTCTGACGAAGTGAGCAGCAAGCTGCTAGCTCGAAAAGCTGTTTTTGACCGCCAAAAGAGCCATTTTGACACAAAGTACAATTCGCTGAGTTCCTCTGTCGGTGTGTCCTCTAGGCGCTATTCGGATGGTGTGTACTATGTAACAGTAAATGCGGATTACAAGTATAGATCCAATGGATATGTTACCCGCGAAAAAAACGATATTTATATGAAAATCGCTACAAATCAGAATGCTTTCAGCTTGGGATACATATCATCTAATGATACCTTTGATGAAATGACATTTAAAGATACTAATTTTGCCCCAAAATCACCTCCGAAATATAAAGCAATAGCTGATAAATATATTCGCGATCTAGATGTAGCTCTTTCCAATGAGGATAAAATTCACTTGATAAATTAGTCATAGGTGACGGCGCAACGTATAGCATCGGTTACTGATTCCACAGCGGTCATTAATTTGGTGCTCAAACAACATCACCAGCTAGGCGCGTAGCTCTTTTATTGCCATCAGTTCCACGAATATGTGATGCCGCAAGTTTCTCGGAACCCAGCAAACTTTGGCGGGCTCAAGCTAAGTGTTTTGTAAAAAACGCTGAGAATCTGATAGAAATGAAGGTAAGAGGAGCCTCATCTAGGTGGAGGCCGGGGTCAGAGGAATTCCGGCATTCTGTCTAAAATCCCGAGAGAACGAGGCGTAAACACGCGAAAGTGGCGGAGAGATGCGCAAACTTTTTATACTTTACGGTCCACAGGGGGCTGGTAAGACGACGTTTGTGCAGGAAAATAAGCTCGAAGAGTTTTCCGTCAGCGCTGATGAAGTGCGTCGCATGTTTTCCCGCTATGTTCCCGCTCTCGATGGCGACAAGGTCTTAATCGCCGGGGAGCATTTGCAGCGTTTGACCCGCCGTATTGTGCAAGAACAAGCCGATAACCTGATGTTCCTGGGCTCCCCGGTCATCATCGATGCTGTCAACGCCTCGCCCCGCTCTCGTTCGCAGTGGGAAGCCCTGGCGGATTCGCACGGCTACGACGTTTTAGCGGTGGACTTTACCCAGGTTAGCCGGGAGGAATTGCTGTCCCGTAACCTCAAGCGCGGGGGGGACCGGATTCCCGATATTGAGTCATTCTTGGATCGCTTTGATTCCGTTCCGCCGCCGCAGACCATCACTCCGGCACAGATGCTGGATTGTTTTAAAACTTGCCAGGTTGACCTGGGCAATCGGCCGGTGCGGGTGGTTGGCGATGTGCAGTCCTGCGGGGGTGCCTTAGAACAGGCTGTGGCGGAACTGGGCACGCCGGACGCCAAGTGGATTTTCGTGGGCGACCTGTTTGACCGCGGTCCCGATGCTGGAAAAGTCTGGAAAATCCTGCGTTCCGTAGACAACGTGGTGATTACCGGAAACCATGAGAAATCCCTTTTGAACGCCTTGAAAGGACGAGGCACCAAGAGCGCCACCGAAGAATCAGTCAAACAGTTGCTGACAGCTGGCGCGACCCGCCAACAACTCGAAGATTGGTATCGTTCCACCGTGCCGTTCTATGACTTCCGAGTCGGAGGGACGCCAGCCACACCCTCGGCTTCCGAAGTCCCGGGAACGAAATCAGGAGCGGAGAAACGCCCGGGGGCACGCGAATATTTTGTATCCCACGGCGGGGTATATCCCGAAACCATCAGAGAAATTCGCCGCACCGGATATTGTGATCTCCCTGATGATTACTTTATTTTCGGAGTAGGGACGCGCGCCAACACCTACCGGCGGCGTTACGAGTTTAAGAATTTCCCCGAAATGGGGGACCATGAAATCGTCCAACTGCACGGGCATCGCAACGAAAGTCGGGAAAACTTTGTGAACCCAGGGGTTATCGACCTCGAATCTGGGGTGGAAAAGGACGGCTGGCTCTCGGTTTACGCTATCGATGGCGTTACCGGTGAGGGCCAGATTCACAAGTACCGCGAGCCGCGGGATTGATGACCGCAACACGTTGGTGAATCCAGTCAAAAGCCCGAGAAGCGTTTATTTCGCGCCGTTTACGTGGTCGGGGTGCGATCCAGTGCGGCCCGCCTCGCCCCGATCTAAACTGTCGAGAGCCGCTCGCGCGGGTGCATCTAGTGCAAACTCTAGCACGGCAAAGTTTTCCCGCATCCGCTCAACACGATTCGACTTTGGGATGACCACGTCGCCGCGCTCTAATGCCCAACGCAACACGACTTGAGCCGGGGTCCGCCCCAGGCGTTTGGCGGTCTCAATCAAAACCGGGCTGTCAAAGAACCGGCCTCGTGCCAGGGGAGACCAGGCCTCAATGACCCCGCCATGCGCTTTGGTGAATTCCCGCACCGCGTTATTGGCAAACCACGGGTGTACTTCAACCTGGTTGACCTGCGGAAAAATCCCCGTCTCAGATTGCAGTCGCTGCAGATGCGAGACTTCAAAGTTCGACACCCCCACGTGACGGGCTCGCCCATCAGCCACGAACTCCTGCAACACCCGCCACAAACCGGGGTAGTCCCCGCCGTAAGCCTCGGGCATCGGCCAGTGAATGAGGAACAAATCCACGTAATCAGTTTGCAGACGCTGCAGGGATTCGGCGAAAGTACGGCGGGCGACATCGGGCTCGTGATGGGGATTGTTCAGTTTAGTGGTTAAGAAGAACTCGCTGCGCGCGATTCCCGTTGCCTGCAGGGCGGCGCCAACTTGCGCTTCGTTGCCATACATTTGGGCGGTATCAATGTGCCGATACCCCACTTCCACAGCGTTTTCCACGATTTCTTGGGCATTTTCGGGAGCAATTTTATAAGTGCCGAAACCCAGCTGTGGAATTCTCGCCACCGGAGAGCCTGACTCATCGTTCCCGACTCCGAGGGGAAGCAACGGAACCCCAAAACTGTCCGCTATAGCTTGTGACTGCGTCATTTTTCCTCCATTCTGGCGGCGGGGCCGCCCGAGAAACGAGACCGATTACTCTACGGATTTCACCTTGAAAATCATCACCCCGCCGATGAGGAACATTATGGCCATAGCGCTAAACAGGACCGTGTAACCCACGGAATAGCTGGAGATGAGAACAATTACCGGAACTCCAAAGATAGGGGCTAACACCTGCGGGAGGGTCGCGGAAATGTTGAAAACACCGAGGTCACGACCGGAATCGTCGGTGGGAGGAAGGACTCGGGTGGTGATTGCAAAGCTCACCGCGATGAAAATACCGTGGCCTATCCCAATAAAGACCGCCGCGAAAACCGTCCAGGTCCAAGTCTGCAAGAACGCGAGGATGAGACTACCAATCGCCATGATGACCGAGGAAATAAAGATGAGCTGGCGGTACTTCATCAGATAATCGGCGACAAAACCGATGATGAAGGCGCAAATCATGGTCAGCACCGCGTAGATTGTGGACAAAATCAGCACACCGGTGGTTGGATTCGGGTAATGCAACACATCTTCGAGGTAATACAGCAGGTAAAGCGCTATCGTCATGAAAGGCGTGAACATCAGGAGGCGGGAAAGCCAAGTCCAGATGAAATCCGGGTATTTGCGCGGCGGAATCCAGAACCGCTGGAAAAACTTTTTGATCGTGATGGGTTCTCGGCGAGCGCCGAGGAAACGGTCATTAGAGTTCCACAAGTAGGGAGCCACACAGATGGTCAGCAGCAACGCTAGAGCGACGTAAGCTACCACGATGCCCATGTAGTCGTCGATTATGTTCGTACACAGGGTCGCCAAGCCAACCCCTAGCAAAGCACCCAGGTTTTGTCCGGCTCCCAACCAGCCGCCCATTTCACCGCGGTACTCAACCCTGACTGAATCGTTCGGAATGGCGTTGGTGGCGATAAATGCGGCGTTTAGTGCCGCCTGGGTCAAAACCCATGTGCCTGCCAAAGCCGCGGGGGACCACGACAGAGTTAACCCCGCGAGCGCGAAAACTCCACATAAAACCCCGCCCAAGACCCAAGGCGCCCGACGTCCGTATTTTGAGTAAGTCCGGTCAGATAGCGCTCCAAAAATGGGGGTGGCAATCATCGCCATAAATGCCCCGCAGCCGGTGACCACAGAGAGAACAATCTCTTTGTGGTCGTGAGCAATCATCGAGGCTTGCAGACCGATGAGGAGCTGAATGGGGGCGAACAAACAGGCATAAATCCCGACTTGGGTGAGCAGGAGGGCAAATTTCCACCTAGTTTTGGGGACTTCCAGCGGTTCAATCGTTTCCTTCTTGGCGTGAAAAATGCCGGGCGACCAGGAACGCGGCCACCGACGTGGTCCTTGCGTAGCGGGGGTCAGATCCGGGTTAGTCACTCCCTTAACATAACGTAAATCAGTTAATCTTTGGAATAATTTGGATAACTTTGGGTTATTTTTGTAAAACCTTTAATCTCTAAGGGTGTCGGCTGGCGACAGCAAACTGCTGTGCCAGAAAAACGATTATCAGATTAGGGCATCGTTTCCGGGGCATTACTGGTGAGAGACTGACGCACAGGTCTTGGGCGGGAGGAAAACCGTTGGTGAGACCCGAACCGATTTTGCCTTCAGGGTATGTTTTCAGAATAGGGTCAGCAGGTAGCCATCGATTAGGGCGATGGCGCAAAACATGATGAACGCTCTGATAAAAGCAGAGACGTGCTTTCGTGGGTCCTGGTAGAGGGCGGGTTGGGGGAGCTTTGAGAATCTGATTCGCGGGGTGTGTCGCCACCACAGCAAATCAATGACAATGAGGTCGAAAGTGTTCAAGGTTTGTCCGAGAATGAGCAGCGAGAGAAAATTTTGCGCAAAGTTGTTCTGGCGGATAAATATCCCGAATACAAATAATATGACTAGGAAGAGGAGGAAATTGGCGGTAAATGTTAGGAAAGGATTCTTTTCCTGGACCTGGTGTTGGTATTCCGGGATAGCACGGATCCGGCTTTGCACCGCATCGGGGTAAGAACTGTAGTTCTGTAAATTTTTAGCATCAGTGCCGGTTCTGAAAATGCAGAGAATGAACAGTACCGCGCACAAAACGGCCGTTTCTATAAACAACATACGATTTACTCCCAATCATTTTCGGCCTGAGTGGTAGTTGTCTGGACTTATCCTCCCATAGAGCTTGTTATGTGGCTCAATCACTACCTTGACAGCAATACCAAAGTTTCGAGGTGTGAGGTATGCGGGAACATGTCTACCAGCTTGGCTGCGGCAATCCGGTAGGAACGCATTCGGCGTAGGTCCTCTACCAGGGTTTCCTGGAAACAGGAGGAATAGATGAGGTGGGGGATTCCGGAGTGTTCCAGCCAGGAGGACAGTTCAGGCCCGAGCCCGCGCCGCGGCGGATTCACCACCACCAAATCTGGCGGTACAAGTTTTTGATTAGTTGCCCATTTAGTCGCGTCGGCGGTGATGAAATGCGGCCTAGGCACTGCGTCACCGCTAGAGCTCTCAAGGGTTTTCTCAACTCCCTGCCCCACCGGGCTAGCCGCAGTCGCACCCGCCATTTCGGCCACGGCCTTCTTCGCGCCATCAATGGCCGGCCCCACGACTTCCACGCCCGTCACCTGCGCAACCCCGGCGGAACTCAGTGCAAAGGCAAATCCGCCCACTCCGCAATACAAATCCCAAGCGGTTTCCGACTGGAGTTCGCGCGCCCAAGTGGCAGCTTGTGAATACATAGCCTGAGATGCGGCGGTATTCGTCTGGAAAAACGCCCCCGGCGCCAGCCATAAATCCGTGCCGATACCGGGCATCGAAATAAACTTTTCTTCCGAAAGGATGATTTCCTCCCGGCCTTCAATGACTGTGGTGTGTTCGGGCTGAATATTTACCGAAAACACCCGCAGGTGGGGCAACTCGGCCTGAAGCTCGGACCACGTATTTTCAATCCGATGTAGGGCAGCTTTCGAACGCAACACCAGACGCACCATCAACTCGCCCGCAGGATTGGCGCTGACCAGCACGTATTTCACTTCGCCCTTAGCGGTAGCGATGTTGTAGGGGCGAGCTCCGAGGCGCTGCAGCCAAGCCCGGATAGGCGCGAAAGCGGCGTGAATTGCCGGTACATACAGCGGACACGACTGTAAATCGACGCCCGCGGGAAACTCCTTAGTGGGGGCCAATCCGAGCACAATCGACTTCTTGGATCCTGACACCACCATTTTTGCCTTATTGCGAAATTCTTTCTGGGGACTGCGGTAGGTTGGCAGCCACTCGAAATGCGACTTCGCAGCGGGTGGCTGAGCGGGATTTCGCCGTGAGGAGGGACGGTCCAGAGAGGCCAAAGCACGGCGTGAGGCCCGTTCCTTGTCCCGCACCTGCTGGCTGTAAGGCACCCCCATGAGGGGACACGACCGGCAGACCCGCGCCTCAAAGTATTCGCAAAACATGTCTTCAAGTCTAAGGCCAAGCCCGGCAGGTGGCATTAAGCTGAAACACATGAGTGATGAAGTGAAACTGTTGCCGGGACTGAAACTACGTGAGATTACTTTGCAAGTGCCGCTGGACCACCTCAATCCTGCCGCGGGAATGATAGAAATATTCGCACGAGTCGTCACCGGTAAGGACGGGGAAAAGCGACCCTACCTGCTGTTCCTACAAGGCGGACCCGGACATGAGGCGGCCCGGCCTGCGCTGTACCCCTCGCCGCAGCCGACCTGGCTGCCCCGCGCCCTTGAGGACTATCAGGTCGTTATGCTCGATCAGCGCGGTACCGGGCGCTCCACCCCGGTTTCGGCAGATCCGGATTTCGGTCCTCTGGCGGGTCTGACCCCGTCTGAACAGGCAGAATACCTGACGCACTTGCGTGCCGATGAGATTGTTCGGGATGCCGAAGCCCTGCGCGCTTACCTGGGCGGGAAACGCTGGACGCTGCTGGGGCAGTCGTTCGGGGGTTTCACTTCCGTGCGCTATCTCAGCTCCCACCCCGAAGGGTTGTCCGGGGCTATTCTGACCGGCGGACTGACGGCCGTGGGGCATCCTATTGAAGATGTTTACGCCGAAACTTGGCGGATCATGATGGATAAATCCGAAACCTATTATCGCCAGTTCCCCGAGGATCGGGACCGGGTGCGCCAGATTTATAACCTGGCTCGGGAGGGGAAGATTATTACGCCCAACGGTGACAAGGTCGGTGCGGATCGTTGGCGTACCGTAGGGATTGTCTTGGGTGCACAAGGCGGGGGCATGAAGTTGCATGAATTGCTGGAGAATGATTCGTTCTCGCCGGCATTTCGCCATGATTTAGCTGCGATGCTGCCATTTGAGGGGCGCAATCCGCTCTATGCCATCCTGCACGAGTCTTGTTACGCGGACGGAGTGGCAACACGCTGGGCGGCTAGCCGCACTATGCCCAGGGAAGTGAAACGTGACGGGACGCTGTTAGCAGGGGAGCATCTGCCTCGTGACCTGTTTGAGGAATCGTCTGAACTGCGGCCTTTGCGCGAAGCTGCCGACATCCTGGCCAATTATGAATGGACGCAACTCTATTCGACTGAACGCCTGGCCAGCGCAGACGTACCGGTTGCGGCGGCGGCCTACTATGAAGATGCCTATGTGCCGTTGAAGTTCTCGACCGAAACCGCTGGCATCTTAAAAGATTGCCGTCTGTGGGTTACCAGTGAATATGAACACAACGGTTTGCGTCAAGACGCACGGGTGCTGGATAGGTTAATCGGGCTGCTCAAAGGCCAGATTTTGCAGTAAATTAATATACAGCAAAGGGTATTATTTTTTCGCGGAGCACTTTGAGCACAACCCCGTCAGCTCCACCGTGTGGCTCAAAGCGGAGAACCCCATTTCCCGACCCATTTCGTTCAGGGTTTCCTCCAACCCTTTCAGATGGAACTCTTCGGTCTTTCCGCAACTCCTACACACCAGGTGGTGATGGTGTTCTGAACTCTCGCACTCTCGATACAGGGTAGTGCCATCGGCGGACTTGACCGTGTCCAAGATGCCGTCTTCCGCCAGCGCCGCGAGATTGCGGTAAACAGTCGCCAACCCTACGCGGGTGCCGTTAAGCTGGAGTTTTGTAAAGATGTCCGCGGCTGATTGAAAATCAGTCATTCCTCTGACTGCGGAAAGTACCGCTTCTAATTGTCGCGTTATGCGCTGCCGAGCGGGGCTTTGGGGTGTCGATTTACCTGTGGTCATTGGTAGTTTCCCTCTCGTTTTCGCGCTCCTAGCCTAACATTGTGTCTCGTTTTGACAGCGTTTTCCAGTTGAGTGATAATGAGAACGATTCGCAATAAGAACAAAAACTATAACCCCTGAGGGGAAAGGACAATATGAAATTGAAGACTGTCGGCGCCTTGTTCGGTGCCGCCGCACTAGCCGTGAGTATGACTGCCTGCTCGACCGCAAACGACACCCAAAAGAAAGACGCGGCAGGGGACGCTGCTGCGGACAAACCCACGGTGTACGCCTCTACTGACGTATGGGCTTCCGTGGCAAAAGCCGTGGTGGGGGACAAGGCAGACGTGATTACGTCTATCGACCAGCCGAACCTGGATCCGCATTCTTATGAAGCCAGCGTGAAAGATAAGAAGCTGGTGAACCAAGCCTCCGTGGTAATAGTGAACGGCGGGGGTTACGACGATTGGGCGCTGCAGCTGGCCAAGTCAGCGGACAACAAACCCACTGTGCTCAATGCGGTGGAGTTGGCTGGTATTGACTGTGGCGATGCGGAAGGTCACGACCATGAGGACGGCCATGAACATGAGGATGGGCATGAACATGAGCACGAGCACGAGGGTGAGGAAGCTCACGAGCACGAGCACGAAGGACACCATCACCACCATCATCACCATTGCTCCGTCAATGAGCACGTGTTCTACGATTTGCACGCGGTCAGCGAAGTCGCCAAGGCAGTTGCTAATACGATGAGCCAGACTGACGGCGATAATGCTGCGGCATACCAGGATGCTGCACAGGCATTCCAAGGCAAGTTGGATGAATTGGAATCGCAGGCAGAGAACATTAAGGCGCGGGGCGAAAAGCATTCGCTGGCGACCGAACCTTTGGCGAACTACCTGTTGGAGGACGCCGGTATCCATGATCTGACTCCCGAAGAATACGTGGAACAGTCCGAAACGGAATCCGGGCCCAGCGTAAAGACGCAAGCTGACACCAAGGCTCTGATTACGGAGGGGAAAATCGATGTGCTGGTGGTTAACTCCCAGACGGAAGACCCGGTGTCTCAGGCGCTGCAGGATGCCGCTGAGACTAAAGGCATTCCGGTGGTGACGCTGACCGAGACCTTGGCGGGGGCCAGCGACTATGTCAGCTGGATTGGCGCTGCCTTAGACCAGATAGATAAGGATTTGAAATAATACAGGATTATGGGATATAAAAGTCCGGGCTTCAGATTAGAGCGCAGCTTCTGGAGCCCGGACATAATCCGTTAAGGTAGATGAAACCAGGAAGTGAACTGGGGGACTGGGGAAGGAATCAGATGGGCGAAGAACCGCTGTTGGAGATGCGGGACCTGGCATTGAAATATGGGACGCGACAGGTATTTTCCGGCTTGAACCTGCGGGTCGAACCGGGACAAGTCGTGGGAATCCTGGGACAAAACGGAGCCGGAAAAACGACCCTGTTAAAGTCGGTGCTTGGTGACGTGAAACCCGCCGCGGGAACCATTTTTCGGCAGGGCTCGGCAAAAATTTCTTACCTTCCGCAACACGGACGTTTCCCGAAATCTGTGCAGATTCGCGGACGAGACGTAGTCTACCTGGGGCTTGACGGAGCGAAACTGGGGTTTTGGACTTCCCCCGGGGCGCGCGAAAAGGTAGAACGCGCGATAGCTCTAGTGGGGGCGCAGAGTTACGCGGATACGCCGATTAGCGGACTGTCCGGGGGAGAGCTGCAGCGTTTACGTATCGCGGCGGCCATTGTGCAACGTCCCGATTTGCTGCTGGTCGACGAACCGTTGGCATCCCTCGACCTCAAGCACCAAACCGACATTGTTAAGATTTTTGGCAATCTGGCGGCGCAGGGCACCGCCATCCTGCTGGTGACACATGAGCTAAACCCCGTGGATAAACTGCTGGACACCGTGGTGTATATCGCCCTCGGACGAGCCGCGGTGGGTTCGGTGTCAGAGGTCATGTCCAGCGAAACATTGTCCGCTTTATATGGTGAGGAAGTCCGTGTCGTGAACCTGGGAGGAACGTATTTCGTGGTGGGAGCCCAGAACGGGTCCGAATCCGGCTTTGTGGAGGAAGCCCTGCACGGCCACCATCACGCCAGCCATTTTGAATCAGCAGAGTCACCGCACAATCCCAAGGAGGCGGGACACTAATGGAGGCAATCATCAACTTCCAGGATTTTTGGCAACTGGTACCGCTGGTTCGGGAATCACTGGTCGCCGCGGCAATTCTGGCTGTCGTTTCAGGGATTCTAAGCCCGCTGGTGCAGCTGCGGGACGCGGCTTTTGCGGTTCACGGAACGTCCGAACTGTCTTTTGCTGGAGCATCGGTGGCGTTGTTTCTCGGGGCCAGCGTCACCGGCGGAGCCATCGCGGGATCAATAGTGGCGGCGCTATTGATGTCGGCGACCTACACTCGGCGCTGGGGGACAAATGCTCTCATCGGCGTGCTGTTACCGTTTGGGTTGGGTATTGGGGTGCTGTTCCTGGCGCTTTACAAAGGGCGTTCCGCCAACAAATTCGGCCTGTTGACGGGTCAGATTGTCTCTGTTGATGAGAACCAACTGGCCGTGTTCGCCGTGGTCGGAGCGATGGTGTTGGCCGCCATAGCCCTGTTTGGGCGTCGACTGTATTACGCTGCGGTCGATCCGGTAGTGGCGCTGTCGAAAGGGGTTTCCCCACGAGTGATGAATTTGTGGTTCATGCTTATTCTCGGTTTGGTTGTGGCGCTGGCTGTGCAGATGGTGGGAGCGCTGCTGGTTTTGTCGTTACTGATTACTCCGGGAGCGGCTGCCGCTCGCATTTCTGCCAATCCCTTACGCCAGCACGCCTGGGCGGTGCTGTTCGCGCTGATTGCCGCCGAGGGCGGTATTCTGCTCTCTCTCGGACCTGGATTGCCGATTTCGCCCTATATCACCACGATTTCTTTCCTGATATTCCTGATTTGCTGGGCTGTTGGGGCAGTGCGCAGCCAAACTACCTGGTCAAAGCGGGAACAGGCTCTCTCGTGAACTGTCGGGACGTACTTCAAAACGATACCGAAATCGAGAGACCCGCCCTTAACCCTGGTGCGGCGGCGGAAAAATAACGCGGGAACCTAAGCCACCACGGGCTCGGCGGGAGCAGACGTCGGAGTATAGTCCGGAGCTACTTCGGTGACAGAGGTTGACGCATCTCGGAATGCTTGAATCTGAGCCTGAGCGATGGCTTGATCAGGGTGCTCACCCATCTGGACCAGGTGCATCTGATGAATCCAGAACTGGCTTTCTTCGATGCGCTTAGCCCACATCTCAGCTTCCGCTTTCTTGCGTTTTTGAGTGGCCTTATCAGCTTCGCGCAGGTGCATCCAGCCTTCTGAGACTTTCTTTTGTGCGATTTCCAGACGCTTGCGCTTCGCTTCGGCGGCAGCTTCGCGGGCTTTTTCCATCGCCTTGCGCCGCTCGATTCGTTCCCGGCCTTCTCGTTCGATTTTTTCCTTGCGCTTCTCGGCTTCTTGTCGGCCTAGTTCAGCGGCCTTGGCATACATCTTGTTGGCGTCGCTCACGGCCTGGCGAGCCTTGGCTTCATAGCTCCGCGCGGCTGCTTCATCGCCCATCTCCACGGCGGCGCGAGCCCGCATTGTATATGCCACCGCATCGGCCTCATAGCTGCGTGCTAAACGTTTTGCGTGGGCGGAATCAGAGGCAAAACCAATCGAGGTGCCCGTCCCGCCTAAGGGGCCTAGACTCTTTGATTTCGCTTTGTTTTGCTTTGCCATCGCGCGAACGCGCGCCTGATCCATCTCAAACCTGTCCAGGGCGTCCAGAGCTTTCTTGTTCTCATCAGTGAGGGTGCCGTTTTCCTTGGCAAAAGAGCGAATTGCGGCGCGCTGAGCCATTCCGGGAACGTACAGATTACGCATCCCGAAATTACGCATGGCAAGCATAGTGGCCATTTCGCCCTCCGTGGCTCATAGACTCCTGTCGCCTTCCTAGCGACAGCCTCCATATCGGCAGTTGGTTTAAGAACTTTAGGGAATCGCATGCTGTGTGAGGTTTCTTTTTAGTAAAAGAATCGTCAAAAGTTCGGGTTTGCGGGGGATATTGCCAGTTCAACATGTTGAGGTGGGGCAGGAGGTGGGGTCAGCAAAAGCATGTGGGGTGAGGAATTTTTGCGGATGGTCGGCGTGTCGGATGATTCGAACGCATGTTCGATATAGTGTTTTCCACAGATGAGTCGAAAAAGGACTTTTCCACAGGTAGAGAAACTTTCGATTTTTCGCTTCCGGGGTGGGGCGTAAGTTCATCTTGAGAGCTTCGGAGAGGAGCTCAACAATGACACCCGAACTATTGGGGCGGCGGAGAGCCGCGCAGATGAAAGGAATACGCAATGGCAAAAGACGAACGCGCGAAAGCGTTGCAAACTGCACTAGGTCAGATTGATAAGCAGTTTGGCAAAGGTTCCGTGATGCGGCTGGGCGACTCGGCCGTGAACACGAATGTTTCGGTCATTCCGACTGGGTCAGTAGCCCTGGACGTGGCTTTGGGGATTGGGGGACTCCCACGGGGCCGCATTATTGAGATTTACGGTCCAGAATCTTCCGGTAAGACCACCGTGGCTTTGCACGCGGTGGCGAACGCTCAGAAACAGGGCGGGAACGCGGCTTTCATCGACGCGGAACACGCTCTCGATCCGGTTTACGCACAGAAACTTGGCGTTGATATTGACAATCTGCTGGTTAGCCAACCCGATACCGGGGAACAGGCGCTAGAGATTGCGGATATGTTGATTCGTAGCGGCGGTCTGGACATCATCGTTATTGACTCGGTTGCGGCTTTGGTACCGAAGGCTGAAATCGAAGGGGACATGGGGGATTCCCACGTGGGTTTGCAGGCCCGGTTGATGAGCCAAGCGCTGCGAAAGATTACCGGAGCGCTGTCAGCCACCGGCACCACCGCAATCTTTATTAACCAGCTGCGCGAAAAGATTGGGGTGTTCTTTGGCTCTCCCGAAACCACGACCGGCGGCAAAGCGTTGAAGTTCTATGCTTCGGTGCGTATTGACGTGCGCCGGATTGAGACGTTGAAGGAAAACGGAGAAGCCATCGGTAACCGAACTCGTGCCAAGGTCGTTAAGAATAAGATGGCGCCGCCTTTCCGGCAGGCGGAATTCGACATCATGTACGGTCAGGGCATTTCCCGAGAGGGTGGCCTCATTGACCTTGGCGTAGAAGCGGGTATCGTGACGAAGTCGGGTTCTTGGTTTACCTACGGCGAAATGCAGTTGGGTCAGGGTAAAGAGAACGTGCGGAAGTTCTTGGTGGATAACCCCGAGCTCAGCGCCGAAATCGAAGATAAGATTCTCATCGCTTTGGGTGTGCGTGAGGACCCGAACGCGGCAGCGCAGCCAGAGACTGGCGAGGGCACGAAACTCGCTGTCGTGATGGATGACGATTCCGCAGATGAGGGTGCGTCCGCCAAGAAGGTTCAAAAAGCCTCATGAGCTTGCGAGTAGTGGATGCGACGGCGGATGCCGCCGCGGAAGCTGGTTTGTCCCTGCTGGATCGGCGGGCTGTTACCGAATCTCAGATGCGTGACTACTTGGCTGAAAAGGGATTCGGTGACGCAGCTGTCGATGACGTGGTGGTTGCTTTCGCCGCTCGCGGCTGGCTGAATGACCGGGACTACACCGTGGAGTTTTTGCGTCAGCGCTGCCAGCGCCCCGGAATGTCACGAGCCAAGTTGGCTGCGGATATGGAAAAGCGTGGGTTGGATACCCAGTCTATATCCGCGGGCCTAGCGGCCCTCGATGCTGAGAATCCAGACTGGGAAACGGAAAACGCCCGAACTCTGCTAGAGAGCAAACTTGCGGCGGCACGGCGGGGCTTGGATTTGAGCAACTTTGACGATTGTCGCAAATTGAAAGCCAAGCTGTGGCGCTATGTAGCGACACGCGGGTTTTCCTCAGCTCTGGCCACCACCGTAGTCAATACCGTGATGGAGGAACTGAAACTGGACGGCCAAAGCTAGCGTGGGGACGAACCGAGGATGGAAGAACCGATGAGTGACGCCGTAGCGGCTGATGAATTAGCCACCAAAGCGCTGGAGAAACTCAGTGAGCAGGGACGATCGATTTCGTGTGCGGAATCGCTGACCGGGGGGCTGCTGGCAGATGCTTTCGTCAGAATCCCCGGGGCTTCCCAAACATTTCGCGGCGGAGTCGTGACGTATTCCGATGCGGTGAAAACCGCGGTGCTGGGAGTGAGTCCACAGCTGCTGCAAACGAACACCGCCTATGACCCTCAGGTTGCGGTACAGATGAGCACTGCGGTACGAGAGATGTTTCACTCGGATTATGCGCTGGCTACCACCGGAGTTGCGGGTCCCGGCCCGGATGAAGGCGTGGCGCCGGGGACCGGATATGTCTGTCTGGCCACTGCGCAAGGCACAGAAGTGCGGGAGGTCAACCAGCCAGGCACTCGCCCAGAAGTTCGCGCGTCATTTGTGCGGGCGGCTTTGGAGTTGCTGGTGTCTCACTTGGGCTGAGAATCCCGGACGCAGCGTCCAGTCGCGGCGGTTGGCTTTAGGTGGCGAAAGTGACGGCATTAGCGGCATGACATAAAATGAGCCGGTGATGGATACTCCGCGAACTTACCTGGTGAAAACGCTTGGCTGCCAGATGAACGAACACGACTCCGAACGCATGGCTGGCTTGCTTGACGCTGCCGGTTGGGTGCCGGTTGAGGAGGTTCCGCAAAAAGCTGCGCGAGCAACCAACGCCGGAGATGGCGGGGCTGACCTGGTGGTTTTGAATACCTGTTCGGTGCGTGAGGCTGCCGGAACAAAACTCTACGGTCATTTGGGGCAGCTGGCAGATGTGAAACGAAATCGCCCCGGAATGATGATTGCCGTGGGAGGATGCTTCGCCCAGCAGGAAGGCTCGAAAATCCTCGACCGGGCTCCGTGGGTAGACGCAGTGTTCGGGACGCATAATATCGACGCCCTCCCGGTGTTGTTGAAGCGTGCCGAACACAACCAAGAAGCGGCGGTGGAAATCGAGGAAAGCCTGAAAGTCTTTCCCTCCGTCCTGCCGGCGCACCGGCAATCCCCGGCTTCAGCCTGGGTATCCATCTCTGTGGGGTGCAACAACACCTGCACGTTTTGTATCGTGCCTTCCCTGCGGGGTCGGGAACGGGACCGGAATCCCGCCGACATCCTGGCGGAGGTGCAGGCGGTAGTGGACGCGGGAGCTGTAGAAGTGACCTTGCTGGGGCAAAACGTGAACAGCTACGGAATGAGCTTCGGAAGGCGCGGCGCTTTTGCCGATTTGCTGCGAGCTGTAGGAAAAACGCCGGGACTGGAACGCTTACGTTTCACCTCGCCCCACCCCGCGGCCTTTACCGAGGATGTCATCGCCGCCATGGCGCAGACCCCGACGGTGATGCCTTCCCTGCATTTTCCGCTGCAATCCGGCTCGGACCGGATTTTGCGGCAGATGCGTAGGTCGTACCGGTCCGAACGGTTCTTAAAGATTCTTGAGGAAGTCAGGAGCGCCATCCCCGAAGCCGCCATCACCACCGATGTTATTGTCGGATTTCCCGGCGAAACTGAGGCTGACTTCCAAGATACCCTCAACGTTTTGCGCGAAGCTCGGTTCCAAGCCGCGTTCACGTTCATTTATTCCCGCCGCCCCGGAACTCCCGCTGCCGATCGAGATGACCAGGTGGACCCGGAAGTCGTGGCGCAGCGCTACCAAAGACTCTTGGAACTGCAAGAAACAATCACCTTGGAGGAAAACGAAAAGCTAGAGGGGCAGACGGTGGAAGTCCTGGTCACCACGGGTGGCCGCAAAGACGAAGCCACCGCGCGAATGAGCGGACGCGCCCGAGACAATCGTTTGGTTCACTTTGCAGTTCCCCAAGGCGCTAAGGTCCGTCCCGGGGATTTTGTGACGGTCGGTGTGACCCACGGCGCGCCGCATCACCTCGTGGCGGATTCTGCCCTTACTCCGGGCGGCGTATTCACTGTTCGCCCCACCCGCGCCGGTGATTTGTGGGAAGCAGCGCATCTCGACAAACCTCGCGGCACCCTCTTGGGAATGCCCGGACTCAAGCCGGGACCAACGAGTTAGGGACCAAACCGTGATTGTTGCGATTGTGGGGCCGACCGCTACGGGAAAAAGCAACCTGGGGCTGGATTTTGCGCAGCGAGTGTCCCGCGACCCGGGGCTTAACGCTAGGTTTCCGGGCGGGGTAGAGATTATCAGCGCGGACGCTTTCCAGCTTTATCGGGGCATGGATGTGGGTACCGCGAAAACCCCGGAATCCCAGCGCCGCGGGATTCCGCACCATCAAATAGACGTGCTATGGCCCGATGCAGAAGCCTCGGTGGCGGCTTATCAGAAACATGCCCGTTCTGACGTGGAGGCGATTCAAACACGTGGCGCTTTGCCCCTGGTAGTGGGGGGTAGCGGGCTGTACGTGCGGGCGATGCTGGATGTGTTGGAATTCCCGCCCACCGACCCCGCGGTTCGCGCCCGGTGGGAGGCACAGGCGGAGCAACTCGGAGCGGCACAACTGCACGCAATCTTGCAGCGCAAAGACCCGAAAGCGGCAGAAACCATCGAGCCGATGAACGCGCGTCGCCTGGTCAGAGCCTTGGAAGTCATGGAAATTACCGGTCGCCCATTTTCCGCGACTTTGCCCCGCGGAGAATACTGGCAACCGGACACCCACGTGTTTTACCTGACGCGAAACCTTGATGAACTGGACGAACGCATCAATGCCCGTTCACGCGAAATGTTTAGCCAAGGACTGCTTGAGGAAACGGCACAACTCGCTGCCGACCGGGCTCACCCCTTGGGTATTACCGCGCAAAAGGCCACCGGATACAGCCAAGCGCTGGCGGTGCTGCGCGGTGAGATGACGGTAGAGGACGGTATCGCGGCCACCGCTTTGGCGACCCGGCAGCTGTCCCGGCGACAAATCAAGTGGTTCCGCCGTGACAAACGAGCAGTGGAAGTCGCCTGGAGTCACACCGGCTTAGAGGAACAGGGTCGGAGCTTTTTTGCGCAGGCTCGCAGCCAGATTCTGGGTCACTGACAATCCCGCCACGATTTCCGTGTCTAACTGACGGTCGCTCAGACCTTCACCCACTGAAACCAGGTAATCAAAACGCAGGTAGGGCTGAGTCCGCATCCCCAGAACCGAAGTTACACCCAAGGTGTTGAACGTATTTAACTCATTGATGGCATCAAACAAACTTTCGGCAGGAAACGGCTGTCCCAGTTCAACCAGCATAGAGGTGGATAGCCAGGTGTCTTCTCCGAATAGCCGCAGAACCATCAAGTCGTCTGAATCACGCAGGCGCAGTACCGTGCCGTCACGATATACTCGCAGGTTGAGTCGGTTTGCGGCCTGGGCAACCGACTCTACACTGACCGGCGCGGTGAGCGCATTATCCGAAAACCCTGGAACAATCTGGACGATGTGCTGTTTGGGAAGCAGGTCATGATGGGAAAAGTCCGTTTCCGCGTCTAGCTCACAGGGAAAATCGGCTTCTACGCTGGAAAAGAACCGTTCAGCCATAATCAAAGCCAGCAACAGATGGGCTTCCAACTGCTGGTCGCCCATACCAACAGTGACCTGGGCATTCGTCTGGGCACAGAGATGATAGTGATTGCCGTGCAGATAAGTCACCACTCTTGGACCGACAGCCTCGCGATTGTGGTGCAGGACGTAGGGCAGCAGACGAGAGCGTTCGTGGACGGAAACCGTGGCGCGCCAGACCGAGCGCATGCGCAAGACCCCCGTCACCAAGTCAATGTAACTGGTGGCGGTTGCGCCAGGCATCATCACCGTGCGCCTAGAGTCGTAAACGTCCACAACATAGCTGCGAGAAGCACCATCGAGGGCTTCGCAGACGCGTTCCAGTGTCACCACCCGCGGACGTTGAGCAGTCAACTGCGGCATAATTTAATGTTACGGGGCGGGCTCGTGCTTTGGGTGAAAACGGGGGGCCGAATAATTCAGCTACCCGTAATGGCACTGTTCACAAGGAATTTGGTCGTTTTTGTCGGTGACGCTCGCAGCATGGTCGGAAACCCGCGGTTTTCATCTGTCCAGAATGTCCGGGGTGCCCTCAAACGGCGCCCCGGCGTAGCTGCAGCACCCGAAATCCTTTCGAGGAGGCGATTTTTTCGCCGTCCCAGCCGTGCTCATTTAGATATGCCAGGAACGGATCGGATCCCAGGTTGCGGCCCATCACGAGGTAAGCGACTCCCTCCGGCTTTAAACGGGTTCGCCAGGCCTCCCACATCGCGTGCAGCGCCGCTTTGCCCACCCGTACCGGCGGGTTGGACCAAATGACATCCACAGAGTTTGGCCCCAGGGTCGCAAAAGCCTCAGCTTCGCTCAGTGCCTGAATATTAGGCAGACCGTTAGCGGCTGCGTTTGCACTGGTCAGCTCCAGGGCGCGGGTGTTTACGTCCACGGCGTAGACCTGGGCGGAGGGTCGCTCGGCGGCTAGAGTCAGCGCCAACGGCCCCCATCCGCAGCCCACATCGACCAAAACTCCTGACCCCCCCAGCTCTGACGAGGAGGGCAGGGAGGGAACTTTACGCAATAACACCTCAGTGCCCTTGTCCAAACCGTGACCAGAAAAAACCCCGTGAGCCGTCGTGACACGAAAATCACGACCGGCTATAGAAACGGTCAACTCCCGAGTGGAGTTCTCGGAATGGGGAGTGGCTGCGAAATAGTGCTCGCCGGCAGGCTGCGGACTCAACTGGTCTCCTAACTTGTCTCAGAAAAGTTTAGCGACCACGTGACTGATTAACGAAGTGAGCACACTGACAATCAGTCCCAGCAGGAACGCTCCCAAAATGCTGTGCGTAAAGAAAAATAAGCAAACGCCGGCGCCTAGGGCAGAAAGCACAAACTCAATCATCCACTCCAACAGTTGCGGAACTTTCACATGGAGCGCCACGGTTTGTACCGCTTCATCCAAAACGACTAAGACCACTGTGACCAGCAATGACAGGCCGAGGTAGGGCCAAAAGTCTTCAAAAATGATGGCAATTTCCTGCGGGCCCCAGCCGGAGAGCAGCAGCACGCACAGGGTGGGAATCGTCAGCACCAGCAGGTTTGCCAGCAGTCGTACTACGAGATTGGCGATTTCCACGGGCGAGTGCGGCTCGGTCGGGGGACGGTTTGACGGGGCGTGGCGCTCCACGTGCTGCGAAATGAGCTGCGAATGACCCTGAATGATGGGTTTTTGTGCCGTTTTTGCGGAGTGGTCGGCCTGGGAAGTATCCGAAGCGTTCGCGGTTTTCCTCGTTTTCATCTCTGGGGGCGCTGCCGGATTGCTGGAGGCCGGGGTTCCGGGCTGAGGATAGACCGTTTCGTCCCCAGTCGTTTCCGTAGTCGCTGATAAAGTGGCGTTTTCGGCGGCGGGTTGCGCCGGAGCTTCGATTTCGGCGGGTTGTGAGGGATTGGCGGTGGTTCTCTCGGGCTCGGAATCAATGACTTTCGACTTGTTTCGGCGCAGTTGTTCGGGAACCATAATGGTGGAATCGAGTTCGGCTGCTTCGAGGATGATTTCTTCTTCAGAGCGCCAGTCAGGCACGTTGTACAGGGCCTTGTGGCGATTCTTGAGGCGTTCATCGGCAGGACTGGGAACGGGGGCCGTGCGGGGAAGCGACTGGCCAAACGGGGACACGCGCCGCTCAGACGGAGCGTTAGAATTTTTGTCTCCGGGGTCCGTTGTATCCTTTAAAACCAAAGCTCAAACCTTTACTTGCATGGGCTGGGAGATACCCTAAATTCTAGGCGGAAGGAACGTAACTTGCAGGAAAACACGGAGGATTGCCCGAACTTGGGAGTCCTTTCGCCCGTTGCTGCCGTTGCGCCGTCAACGGGAGAGGAACCTGCGCCTGACAATCCGCCCCGGTCTCAACACGATGCTGCCGAACAAGCCCAGCGGTGGGCCGATCGCTATGCCTTGGGGCGGGTGGAATCCATCGGTTCCGAGCTGCAGGACATCAGTGAGGTTGAGTACCGTGAAGTGCGGTTGGAAAAGGTCATTTTGGTGGGGATTTTCGCTGCCGACCGGGACGAGGCCGAATTGTCACTACAAGAGCTTGCTGCCCTAGCGAAAACGGCGGGGGCTGTCGTATTGGCCGGGCTGCTGCAGCGGCGCGAGAAACCGGACGTAGCGACTTTCCTGGGGCGGGGCAAAGCCCGTGAACTGCAAGCTCAGGTTGCCGCTCTGGGGGCGGATACGGTCATCATCGATGACGAATTAGCCCCCAGTCAACGCCGTGCCCTAGAGGACGTAGTAAAAGTCAAGGTCATAGACCGTACCGCCCTCATTTTGGATATTTTTGCCCAGCATGCCACTTCGCGAGAAGGCAAAGCCCAAGTGGAACTGGCTCAGTTGGAATACCTGCTGCCGCGACTGCGTGGCTGGGGCGAATCGATGAGCCGCCAAGCCGGGGGGCGTGCTGCCGCCGGTGAGGGTATCGGCGCACGCGGACCGGGTGAAACCAAGATTGAACTCGATCGGCGCCGGATTCGTTCCCGGATGGCTCGGCTGCGGCGCACCATAAAATCTTTGGCTCCAACTCGGGAAGCGAAACGAGCCAGTCGTAGAGCTGGGGAGATCCCAGCGGTGGCGATTGTGGGATATACCAACGCCGGCAAGTCCTCGCTATTGAATCGGCTGGCGGGGGCCAATCTGTTGGTGCATGATGCCCTGTTTGCCACCCTTGACCCCAGCGTGCGCCGGACTCATACTCCTCAAGGGCGGGAATACACCCTGACAGATACGGTTGGGTTCGTGCGGCGCCTGCCTACTGAACTGGTGGAGGCTTTTCGTTCCACTTTGGAAGAAACCGCTATGGCTGATTTGATTTTGCACGTTGTGGATGGTTCCAACCCCAACCCGCTGGCTCAAATCGCGGCGGTGGATGCCACTCTGGAGGCTGTGGAGGGCATCGAGGATGTCCCGGTCATGATGGTGGTAAACAAAATCGATCAGGCTACGGCTCCCGCCCTTGCGCTGCTGCGTCATTCCCTACCGGAGGCATACTACGTTTCGGCCCGAACTGGGGAAGGCATTGCCGTTCTGCAGGATGCTATTGCCGACCGTCTGCCTTGGCCGGGGCAGCGGGTTCGAGTCGTGGTGAAGTGGGAAAACACGGGTCTGCTGGAACGGATTTATCGTGATGGCAAACTCTTGACCCGCCAGAATCGTGAGGACGGCACGTTTGTAGATGCCTGGGTACCCCCGGCTTTGGGGGCAAAACTGCTTGATCAGGCTATGGAAGATAATCATGAAACGGGCGAGGGGGCCGACAGTGTCACAAACGATTGATGATAGCTCCGCGGTCAAACCTGTTGCTGGGGCGGGCGCTTTTGCGGACTATGTTCCCAGTTCAGAGCTGCAGAAGGTCCTGACTGAGGCGGTTTCTTTATTGGGCGGTAGCGAGCGTCCCGGTCAGGTGGCGATGGCGGCTGCGGTGGAACAGACGTTGCACTCAGATGGCAAATTAGCAGTTCAGGCGGGGACTGGAACCGGGAAATCCTTGGGATACTTACTGCCGGCGCTGCTGTATTGCCTGCACGAGGATGCCCGAGTGGTCATTTCAACCGCAACTTTGGCTCTGCAAAACCAAATCATCACAAAGGATGCCCCCCTGGCGGTGGAAGCGGTGAAAAACGTGACCGGTTCCGAGCTGCGCGTGGAGGTTCTCAAAGGCTGGCAAAACTATGTCTGCCTGCACAAATTGAACGGCGGTTACGAAGGTAGCGAGGACGATTTGTTCTCCGCTATGGAAGATTCCCTGAGTCCCGCAGCTGACGGGAGTGGCGAGGCCCTATCGGGACAGGGGGTGAAAGCCGCGCGGAAAATGCGGGGATTTGCTGCGGAAACGAAGAAACTCTACGAGTGGGCTCGAGAAACTCCGACCGGGGATCGGGACGAAGCCCCGCGCGGTATCGGCTCTCGGGCTTGGCGGCAAGTTTCCCTCTCCAGCTTGGAATGTGTCGGGGAAAAATGCCCGTTCCGTTCCGAGTGCTTCCAGGTCTCGGCTCGCGACAAGGCAGCGCAGGCGCAGGTGGTAGTAACAAACCACGCCATGATTGGGCTAGAAGCTGCCGGGAAACAGAATCCGTTTCCCCAGTGTGAGGCCATCATCATTGATGAGGCTCATGAACTTGCCGAACGGGTGCGCTCTCAGGCGTCTACTGAGTTCAGCGCCAATATGTTGGCAAATTGTGCCAAAGCGGCTGGCAGCTTGGTGGTTTCCGGTAGCGAGGAACTCGCCCAGCAAGCTATCTCACTGGGTGTGGCACTACAGAATCTGGAAGGTGGCCGTTTCACACAAATGCCTGAGGCGGTGGCGGAATGCCGGTTGCTGTCCCTGTCGCCTTTGAAAGCCGCCCTGACGGAGTTGAGCGCGAAGGGTGGGGCCGATGCGGGTTCAGACGGCGAAAAAACAGCGGACGCCGCGAGAACTGCCGTCGCGAAAGCCATTCTGACCAGCCTGTTAGATACGCTTGAGACGATGACCCCGGAATCGGTCGCGAACGGTGAAACGATTCTGTGGCTGAGTCGGGGACGCGATGCGGACCAGGAACCCCGGCTCTACACCGCTCCGCTGGATGTGGCCGGAAAGCTCGCGAATCGATTATGGAGCGAACACGCCATCATCGCTACCTCGGCCACGCTCAAGCTGGGGGGCACATTTGCGCCGCTCATGCACAAGATGGGTCTGCAGCTTGATGATCCGCAGCCGGAAACCCTAGATGTCGGCTCCCCGTTTCGCCACGATCGGCAGGGCATTTTGTATCTGGCTCGGGACTTGCCCGCGCCCACTCGCGGGGAGCACCCCGAAGTGTTTTGGGATCGGCTGGTGGAGCTGGTTGAGGCCTCGGGAGGCGGGGCGCTGGGGCTGTTCTCCTCGCGCAAAATGGCCGAGCGCGCGGGGGAAATACTTCGGGAACGCACCGATTTACCCATCATGGTCCAAGGTGAAGATTCCATGGCAGCCCTGGTTCGGGACATGCGTGAGGATAATTCCGCTTGCCTGATGGGGACTCTCTCGCTGTGGCAAGGGGTGGATTTACCAGGAAATACGTGTCGTTTGGTGCTGATTGACCGGATTCCTTTCCCGGTTCCCAGCGACCCCGTCATCGAGGCGCGCTGTGCCGCGGTCAAACGTGCCGGGGGCAGTGACTTTATGGAGGTCTCCCTGACGCATGCTGCCTTGTTACTGGCACAAGGAACCGGGCGGCTGCTGCGCTCCGCCGCGGATCGCGGGGTGGTGGCGGTGTTGGATTCACGTCTGGCGACCGCGCGGTATGGGGGATTTTTGCGAGCCTCCCTGCCACCCTTGTGGCCTACGGAGGACGCGCAGGTGGTGCTGGATGCTTTGCGGCGACTGCACCAGCAAGTTCCCTAGAGGCAGGCGTACCCCAAAAGGTTACAGGGAACGGATTACGGTGACGACCTTGCCCAAAATGGTGGCCGTGTCGCCGGGGATGGGTGCGTAGTTATCGTTGTGGGGCAGCAACCAAACGTGTCCATCGGCGCGGGAAAACTCTTTCACCGTGGCCTCGCCGTCAATCATCGCCGCCACGATTTCACCGTTGCGAGCTTCGCTTTGATGACGCACCACGACCCAATCCCCGTCTAAAATGCCACCGTCCTGCATGGATTCGCCCTTTACTGCGAGCATGAACAGTTCACCGGAACCGGTAAAGCGGCGGGGTAGGGCAAATGTGTCCTCGACCATTTCCTCCGCGGTGATGGGGGTGCCTGCTGCAATCTGTCCGACCAGAGGGACGGCTGTCTCCGCCGCGGTGTCGGCGATACCCACCGGAATGGTGGTGACGGTGGCAGACGATGTCGCGCCGGGTGCCGAGTCCGGCTGAGGAGTTTCCATCCCCTCCGGAAGTTTCACAAATTCCAAGGCGCGCGGCGTGTTAGGAGCCCGGCGCAGGTAGCCCTTTTTGGTCAGCACATCGAGATGGTGTTTGACCGAGGAAGGGGAGGACAGACCCATGGCCTCGGCGAGCTCGCGTACCGAAGGGGGGTAGGCGAGCTTCTGGCTGAGTTGGTACAAAGTCGTTAAAACTTCCTGTTGTCGTTTGGTCAGGTCGCTCACTACTGCTCCTTTATCTGGTACTTTTGCGCGAGTTAGCGGGCAAAAAGCCGTCTGCAGGAACTGCCAGATTTTCGTCTCCGGGGTCCATGTCAGACTGGCAATTGTCAGGTTTAACTGCGGTCAAAATTAATATTCGCACAAATGTTCGATTTTGACTCGACAACGCGCCGGCAATGGTTTATATTATACGTACAGATGTTCGAACGAACAAATGTTCGAATGAATGGAGGGATTACCATGACAGCAGTTTTGGCACCGAGTTTTGAGGTTAGCGAGCTGGCTCCGAACCACCCGGCGGTGCGTGCTTTCAGAGCCCGGCAGTCGCGTCCGGTTTACCTGCGTTTGGTTCCGAAGGCGCCGGAGTCCCCGGCTGTGGCTGTCCGTCCGGTCTTGTCGTGGGATGCTGTGGCCCTGCGAGTGGGGATCTTTATTTTGGCTGCCCTCGTTATGGTGTTCCTGGGTATGGTGTTGGGGCTGGGGCTCAGTCCTGATTACGTTCCCACGGATTTTATGCAACACACGGTCGTGCCGGGTGATACGCTGTGGGATATTGCCGCAGCTAATGCCGCCAGTGCGCCGACTGACGAGGTCTTGGCAGATATGATGGACGCAAATGCCTTAGACGCGGGTTCCGTGCTGAAAACTGGGCAAACGCTGTTAGTTCCGGTTTATTGAAATGATGGGGTTTAGCCCTGCATTCCAGCTTGCGAAAACTTCAGTTTGCACTTACGGTGAAACCTGTAGTCTTGCAGCGGTGAAGGAGGGCGACGTGCACTGTCCGTTTTGTCATCACGAAGATTCTCGCGTGATTGATTCACGTACTGCTGACGATGGTGCCTCCATTCGGCGGCGTCGCGAATGCCCCAGTTGCGGCCGGCGCTTCACCACTTTGGAAACCACACTGCTGCTGATTAAGAAACGTTCCGGGGCGACCGAGCCGTTCCGGCGCAGCAAGGTTATTGCCGGTTTGGCCAAAGCCACCCAAGGTCGTCCCATCAGCTCCGATCAGCTTGCGCTTATGGCTCAAGGCATTGAGGAAACCTTGCGGGCTTCCGGGAAAGCCGTTATTAACTCCGAGGAAGTCGGCAAAGCCATTTTGGAACCGCTAAAGGAATTGGACGAAGTTGCCTATCTGCGTTTCGCTTCGGTTTATTCAGATTTCAACTCCCTGGAGGACTTTGAGGACGCTATCGCCTCATTAAAGAGCCACTCGCAGAGTTAACCGCGGCAAGCGGGCCGGCAGCACTTTCCGAGCTGCTAACCCTTACATACGGAAGCCTTCAGAGAGTCGTTCCAGAACGGATTGACGCACTTTGCGGCGTTGAATCTTGCCAAGTTCGTTATGTGCCAACTCGTCCGGGAAAGATACCGAACGTGGAATTGCGTAACGGGGGAGGGAATCAGCAACCCAAGCCCGAATCTTGTCCAAGGTCAGGCTCGCTCCCGGATTGAGAACCACCGCCGCGTGTACCTGTTCACCCCGGGCCGAGTCAGTTTGATCGGGAATGCCGACCACGGCGACTTCCGCCACCTGGGGCATCGTGGCAATCGCCGCCTCCACCACCGAGGGGTATACATTGAAACCGGAAATGATGATGAGCTCTTTGCGCCGGTCACTCATCCGCAAGAAACCCTCGTGTTCCTCAACCAAATCGCCGGTGCGCAACCAATGATCGGGAGTGAACAGCAAATCGGTTTCGACCTGATCGCGCCAATAACCAGGGGAACACCCCGGTCCCTTCACCACGAGTTCCCCCACCTCGCCGGGTTCGACATCAACCAGGGTATCCGGATCGATGACCCGCACTTGGATAGAGGGGAACACGATGCCCATGTAGCCAAGTTTACGTTCGGGGCTCATGGGGGAGCCCAGTACCGTCGGTGAAGTCTCCGTCATGCCGTAGCCCTCGATGATGTAGCCGGAAGTGGCTTTTTCCCAGCGTTTTGCGACATCTTGCGTCAGCGGCATCGCTCCGGAAATTGCGTATCGGAAAGACGACAGGTCAATTTTCGGGTTTTCCTCGGCTGCTTTCGCCAGGCGGTCAAAAATCGGAGGCACTCCCACAATGAAAGTGCCCGGACGGCGGCGTTGAGCAGCCAGGGCGGCCCGGGTGCTGAATTTCGGGAATAATACCGCGGTGGCTCCCAAACCAATCGCCCCGTTCAGGGACAGTGTCAGACCAAAAGCGTGGAAGAATGGCAGAACGCAAAACCAGGTTTCTTTGCCGGGACGCAGCTTGGTCACCCAGGTCACATTGGCAAACAAGTTAGACACCAAGTTCCGGTTGGTCAAAATGACCGCCTTCGGCTTGCCGGTAGTTCCTCCCGTGTGGAGCATCACGGCCGGAACATCCGGGTCGACTCGCACGATGCGGTTATGCGGTTTCTGCTTTTCCAGCAGCGTATCGTAATCGGGCAAATCCTTGGCCTGCGGGTCGCAAAGCTGTTGGTACAACTCCTTGGCTTTCTTAATCGGCAGGTGCAAGGCGAAACGCAGCCGCCTGGGCAAAGCCGCGGAAACATCGAGGGAAATAACTTCGGTGTCCATGTCGCGCACCAGCTCGGTGACGCTTAAGGCGCTCTTTTGCCACACAAAGACCAGTTTCGATTCCGCATTTTCGATTTGCCACTTCAGCTCCACCGGGGCCGCCAGGGGGTTGTGCAACACGCACACCACCCCAAGTTGTAGGCAGGAATAGAGCAGATAGACGAACTGCGGGCAGTTCGGAGCCGCAATGGAAACCCGGTCGCCACGCTTGACGCCGTGCTCAAGCAGCAGCGCTGAAGTACGCTGCACATTTTCGCCCAGCTGCCGGTAAGTCGTGGTGGCACCGAAAAAATCCAAGGCTACGCGACGCGGATATTTATTGGATTGAGTGCGCAAAACGTCAATCATCAGCTGATCGGTGACGGGGATTTGGGCGGGAACATCGGGATTGTAAAGCTGACGCATTCGTTTGGTCAGCTCTGAATCTTGCTCGGGCGGAGTATGTACGTACCTGGGCAGGTGAATCCCCGCGGCGGGAGCGAGTTCCAACAAATCCACTGTTTCAGTCATATCTCAACCCTAACGCAAACCGGCCGGTCAAATCCTTTTCACCAGGATTTTGTCCGGTAAAACCCGGCGCTCCCGGCGACGGGAAACCCAGCGAAAGACTGGACAAAATCGGCGAAAACCCGACAAACGTACGGCGCGACGAAACTTCTGCCAGCTAAACGGCTCTTGACCCGGCGTCCAGTTGCCTCACAGAGGTGCCCGACCATCCGGCCTTTTCGGTTCGTCAGGGGAGTTAGTTAACCGCGGTCTCTTCGTCCCGAACGAAGCCCTCTATCGGAATGCAACGCAGGGACAGCGTGGATTCAAATTTAGAGATTTCATCGAGCGCCGCCTTGGGCATCTCGGAGGAAATATCGCCGATAACGTAACCGACTTCACCGTTGGTACCCAGGACCTGACCTTCGATGTTCACTCCCGCGTCAGAGAACAACTGGTTGATTTTCGCCATCACGCCGGGGATGTTCTTGTGAATCAAAGTGATGCGGTACTTGGTATTGCCAGTCGGTTCCAGGCTCAAGTTTGGCATGTTTACACTCATCACGGTTTCGCCGGACTGTAGGTAGGTGCAGAGTTTTCCGGCCACGAACCAACCGATGTCCTCCTGGGCCTCCAGCGTAGACCCGCCGATGTGTGGGGTGAGGATGGTGTTTTCTTTGCCCATAATCGGGGAGTGGAATTCCTCGCCATTTTTGCGCGGTTCATCGGGGAATACGTCAATGGCGCAACCCCCGATCTGGCCCGAATCCAAAGCCTCGGCCAAGTCGTCGAGGTTGACGACAAAACCGCGGGATAAGTTCAACAGTTTCGCTCCGGGCTTCATCTGGTTCATTTGTACCCTGGTGAACATATTTTCATTAGAGGCGCGCCCGTCCACGTGCAGCGACACGAAATCGGCGCCCTGCAGAGCTTCCTCCAGCGAGTTGCACTGTTTTGCGTTGCCAATGGGCAGCTTCTTTGCCAAGTCGTAGAACTGGACTTTCATGCCCATGGCCTCAGCCAGGATGGACAGTTGGGTACCGGTCGAAGAATAGCCGATAATTCCCAGGGTCTTGCCGCGCACCTCGTGAGAGCCTTTGGCGGTCTTTTGCCAGTCGGCGTTTTGCAGGTGAGAGTTGCGCACCGGCAGCTGGCGGGCTAGCGCGATAATCTCGGCGATGGCCAGTTCCGCCACGGAACGCGTGTTGGAATAAGGGGCGTTGAACACTGCCACCCCGTGTTTTGCCGCTTCTGGCAGGTCGATTTGGTTCGTGCCAATCGTGAAAGTCCCGGCGCAGACCAGGTCCGGGCATTCGTCAAAAACTCGCTTGCTCAGGTTCGTCTTGGAACGAATCCCGACCATCTGATAGCCCTGCAGAGCCTTAATCAGGTCGTTTTCGTCCAGAGCGCCGTCTACCCGGTCGACTTGGACATTTGCGTCGCTAAATACTTTGTCGGCGACTTCGTGGGGGTTTTCAAGCAGCAGTATCTTTGTCATAGCACCACTTTAGACCAAAAGAGCGCGGTGCTGAAATCCCATGTCAGGGGTAGTCTCGCGGGTTGGCGTCAATCCTTGGGGAAGGGAAAGTCCATTCCCGCGGGTAAATCGCTGGCCAAGACATGCATCCGTTTCGTACAGCGCGTCATCGCCACGTAGAGGTCTCCGGCTGACTGGCTGGCGATAACGGCTGGTTCCACCAAGATAACCGTGTCAAACTCGAGCCCTTTTGCTGCCCGCGAATCCAGACAACACACTTGGTCAGCTACGACATCGGCCGTTTCTAAGCCCAAGGCCGAAGCGAGATACGAACGCGCCGCGGTAGGGACGATAATCGCTAGCTTGCCGACCCCCTGCCCGACTTCCGCTTCCAAACGTGCCGTTTCTGCCTGGAGAGTTTCTCTGAGAACTGGCACAAGGTTTCCCGCCCCGTGGGTCGGTTCGCACAGGTTGTCCCGTGGTTCGCCCTTCAGCCGGGTAAACGCCAGGGCTTCCGCCACATCTCGTGCCGACTGCAGCGGCACTACCGCACTCTCGGGACTGTCCGCCAGCACCTTTTGCGCCAAATCCATCACCGCACGAGGGGTGCGGTAGTTAATGGTGAGCTGCTCCATCACCGGAGCGGCGCGCATGGCTGGGCCCAGGAGGTCGGACCACGATGGTGCGTTCGACCAGTTTTGCGATGCTTGGTTGACGTCCCCAACCACGGTGAACGACCGGGAAGGACACCGGCGCAGCAGCAGATGCCAGTCCATCGGCGAAAGTTCCTGTGCCTCGTCCACAACGACATGCCCGTAAGCCCAAGAACGGTCCGCCCGGGCGCGCTGAGCTAGGGGAGAGAGGCTCACCTCACCGCGGGTTGACCGCGCCAGCATCCGTGCGTTGATGAGCCCTCCGCCCAAATCCATCGCTTCAATAGCCTCCGCCGCCCGCTCGATTTCGCGCTGTTCGCGGGTACGGCGCTGTGCCGCCGAATCCGTCATTCCCGGTAGCGGCCCCAGCAGCTCCGCCAGTTCATCCAAAATCGGCACATCCGCGTCCGTGAAGGGGCTGGTCTTGGGACGTTGCAACGCGGCGATTTCCTCCGCGGTGAAAATCCCCGAGGCGATACGCTGCAAATAATCCGGATAGGCATAGAGGCGCGCCAGCAAATCGGGGGCGGCCGCGGGTAGGTAGCAGCGGTTGACCGCTCGGCGCACCTGAGCCGAGCCGCGGATTTCCTCAGTCATCCACTCCATGTCCTCTTTGGTGGGGGTCTGCCCGGCATAGAGCTTGGTTAACTCGCGGACCAGGAATTTGGCGTAGGCAGCCCAGTGCTGATTGTGGGTTGAGCCACCGTGCGAACCGGCTTCCATCGCCTCACGCACCAAGGTGGTGCTCAGATTTAGCTGGACGTGGTCCAACTGCAGGATTTGGTCCTCGCGGGGAGGACGCTTCAAATCGGCCACGGCCGCGGCGGCGACTTTAATCCAGCGGGTATCACCTTTCAGAGCGCGCAGTTCTGGACGTTCCGCCACGGTGTGTACGCCGGGGAAACATTCCCCGATAGTCAGGCTGACCACTCCGGTCTCGCCCAGGGCGGGAAGCACCCGTTCGATATAGCGCAAAAACGTGTGGTTGGGACCAATGACCAACACCCCTTGGGAATCCAGCTGATCCCGGTGGGCATAGAGCAGATAAGCAGCCCGATGTAGCGCCACGGCCGTCTTGCCGGTGCCGGGTCCGCCCTGCACCACCAAAAAAGCGTTCAGGTCAGAACGAATCACCCGGTCTTGTTCGGCCTGAATCGTTGAGACAATGTCGGACATCTGGCCGCTGCGCGCTCGTGACAGCGCCGCCATCAAAGCACCCTCACCCTGCAGCGACGCCGTCTGGGCGGCATCGGTGTCGGCACCGGAAGCTAACAGCTCATCCTCCACGCTCACCACTTCGCGCAAACTGGTAGCTACGTGCCGCCGCTTCCACACCCCCATCGGGGCTACTGCCGTGGCTTGATAGAACGGTTGGGCGACTTTCGCTCGCCAATCCACCAACAGTTGGCGAGACACGCCTTCACCGGGTTTTTCCTCAAGTGTTTCCGACGCGGCCGGTGTTTCCAGAGTGGTGTCGGGAGGGTTTTCGGTGGGGGAAAGCGCCGGGGTGATACCGAGAGCCGGGGTTTCGGCATCGGTCGCATCAAAGTCTCGCAAGCCCACGCGACCAATGTGGAAACTGGTGCCGTCCTCCAGGTCTAAAACGCCGAAAACCAGGCGATTTTCCACGCTCTCCAAGCGAGTGGCTTCGTCTCCATAATGAGCCGCCAAGGCATCGCGGTCAGCCCTGGCTGAGGGGTTAGAACTCATTTCCGCGGCGACTTCGTCTTGCCGCCGGCGGTAATAGACCCGCATTTCATCGAGGGTTTTATAGGCGCGGTCAACGAAAGTCTGCTCCTTAGCAATCTCGGACTGCCAAGACGACGGCACCGTTGCGTCAGCCAATTTATCTCTCCTCAAGGCATCAAAAGGGTAATCAATTATGCCCTAAAAGGTTTACGGGGAGCGAATTGGGGCTAAGTCTTGATAGCATTTAGGGGTTGAACTTTTCGAGGGAAAAATGGACGCAGACAAATTTGATACTTTATTAGCGCCTGGCGCGGACCTCAGTGGCCACGCCGACGTTATGCTGCACCACCTCAACGGGGCGATGGATGCTGGGCATTCCGGGCGAGGCATGTTGGAGCATTTGGTGGAAGCCCTGCCGCATCAGACTATTGCGACATTTAACTCCGATAAATTGGTGGATTTTCGTTCCCATCGGCCCTGGCTGAGTTTTTCAGACTGGAAGTTTACTGAAGTGGAGATGCCGGAAATTCGCTTGGATTTGCTCAGCGACGACAACGACCGGAATTTCTTGGTGCTGCACGGACCAGAACCGGACGCCCAATGGAATCTGTTTTTGGACACTATCCAAGAAATTGTCCGACGCTTGGGAGTGCGCCAGACGGTAGGCGTGACCGGAATGCCAGCGGGGGTGCCTCACACGCGGCCCACTCCGGTGCATATGCACGGGGCACGTTCGGAGAGTTTGCCCAAACAGCCCAAGATGGTCGGTGAAATGCTGCTGCCGGCGGGGATGGATCAGCTCATCGAATTCACTCTGGGACAAGCCGGTCTGGACGCGGTAGGAATCATTGCGGCGGTGCCGTATTACCTGGCAGAAGGGGACTACCCGCCGGCGGCCGCGGCGCTGATGTCCGCGGTGGCCGCCAAGACCGGATTGGCACTGCCTGTGGGAGATATCGAAGCCGCTTCCACCCTCACTTTGGGCCAAATCAACCAGATGGTGGAACAGTCTGAGGAAGCTGAACATATCGTTGAGATTCTGGAACAGCACTTTGACGAAGCCGAACCGATGGCAATTATTGAGACTCCCGAAGAACCGCTGCCCACCGCCGAGGAACTGGGAGCTCGCCTCGAAGAATTTTTGAAGCGCACGGATCGGTTGAATCGCGGGGCGAAACTCTCAAATCTTGACGAAGAATTACCTCCTGTAGGTGATGCTTCCGGAATTTCGTCCCTGCGCGACACGCCTTACGAAAAACGCAACATCGAACAGTTCCGTCCTCGCCGGGGTCGGCATCGCCGTGATACCCCGGAGGATTAAATCTGCCCGAAACCCTTGGAATGCCGGACAATTAGCGAGTCCAGCCGCCCAGCGGCTGATCTCCGGAGGGGGCTTCGTAAACCGGGAACATAATGTTGGGATTGATAAATCCGAGCCATGCCACTGCCAGCCCTGCCACCAAAGCAACGCAGAGCCAACCGATGCCCGGTCCAATCAGGTTCGAGCGATTCCCCGGATCCGTGCCGATTCCCACCAGGTTTACCCGCGAGGGGTTCATCGGGTAGTACCATGCCTGGGGACCCTGGGCGGCGACCTCATCGAGACTGTTCTCTTCATTACCGAGCTCTGCCCGGTTAGCTTCCTCAATCCGGGCTCGTGCCGTGGCGCGTTCAAAGGCTTCGCGCTGCGCCAACAGTTCGGCCTCGCGCTTCAGACGGGCTTTTTCTGCCGCCGCGCGCACTTTCGGAGGGCGCGGGTCGAAGCGAGGATCGTTTGCTGGCAGGGCGGTGATTTTCACGGTCGTGGGCCCTTGGGGGGTGTGTAGCTCGGAAACTGCGGTGTGGGGTTTAGCCTGGTCCTGCGGGATTCCCGGGGTGACGCGCCACACTCCTTTCGATTCTTCCTCCAGTTGGTTTCGCACCAGTTTTTGTAGCAGCAGGATGGTGCGGCGCTGGAAGCCGGGAATCCGCACTTTTCCGTACTGTGCTGGCATTCCCAGGGGAGCCCACATGAGGGACACTTCGAAACCACCGGGGTGACCGGCATGACTGTTGATGCGGCGGATTCCGCTGATAGACGCCGGTGCGGTGGCCGGGTCTGAGGCCACACGTACCCACACCCTGGCAGCTTGTCCGAAACGCATGAACCCATAGAGGGTAGCGAAGGCAAAGAACAGTATCGTGGGCGGGAACAGGAGCACGAAATAGGGGTCGGAATTCGTGATGAGTTCCATGTTGAACAGGCAGGTTCCCGTCATGATGAACTGTGCGACCAGGAGCAAGACCGCGTTGATGATGGTATCCGTGTTCCAGGAGTGAGAGTTCTCGAAACGTATGTCACGCGGATCAACGGCGGAAACCCACGCCGGGATCGGAAGATGGTAGCGAGCGCAGGTCCGGGCCCGACCGATGTGGAGGTCTTCCGGGTTCAATGTCAGGTAGTAGTACGTGTTGGCTTCGTTGGGATCCAAAAAGGGTAACAGTACGGTGACCTCGTAAGGCAGGGAGCGCATGGTGTCGTTCTCGGTGAGAGGCTCAACTTCTTTGATATACGCTTGAACGCGGTAGTACTCCACGCTGTTCTGAGGGCGCGCTCTATAAATGAGGACCACAGCAATCACCAGTGCCACAATCCACCACAGGCCGATAATCAACGCTTGCATAACACAATTAAACCAGTAAAAAGTTCTGTTTATCGAGTTTCGGAGAACTCGTGCACAGACCCATGTGGCGCGATGAGGGTAAAAACAGGTAAACTAGTTTGTGTTAACACGTTCGTTTTGGTTTTGGGGTGCTTTCCTCGGCCGCGCACTGAAAGGACATGGTCATGGCATTGTCGGACTATGAAAAGCAAGTCCTGGCGCAGATGGAGGCCCAGCTCCACAACGAAGATCCCAAGATGGCCGATAGGATGCGCCAGACTTCCACAAAGGTCGGTGAATCCACGGCAAGCCGTCCGCGGCGGGTTGCTTTCGGGGTCGTTTTGGTTTTGATTGGGGCAGTAGTGCTGGTCGGAGGACTCATCGCCACGCCCTACCTGAAAGGCATGGAATTTTTGGGTACCGCTATCGGGGTACTGGGGTTCGTGGTTGTCGTCCTGGGGGTTCTAAAGATTTTCGGGGTAGGCTCAAAATCCCCCGCATCGAAACCGGCCCCTCATGGCCAGCCTGCTGGTGCGCCTGCCTCGCGAGGGTCCTTTATGGATCGTCAAAATGAGCGGTGGGAACGCCGTCAGCACGGCGAGTAGTCCTCTGATTCCTATTCCGAGTCTCTGACTCACCCGTCTGATCCGGTTACCGATTTTCGGTAGCCGGTTTTTTGTTTCTCGTCATCGCTTTCGTCAGCTCTAAAAGCCGCTCATTGTAGAATCTTCCTCCACTTAAGAATTCTCTGAATTTCCAATAAATAATTTGCTAAAAATGCAAAATCTGTCACGTTTTTGCAAATTTGTGGATGAAAGTGGAGTAAAGTGGGGTGTAACGAAAACCGTAAAGGTATCGGGTCAAAAATCAGCATCACGCTGAGGGTGAAAGGGAAGGTTGTGTTCTTAGGGACCTACGAGCCAAAGCTCGACGACAAGGGTCGCCTGATACTGCCTGCCCGTTTTCGGGAGCAACTCGCAGGCGGAGTGGTTTTGACCAAGGGTCAGGACCACTGTGTTTATGCGTTTGAGACTGGCGAGTTCCAAACCCTGTATACGGAACTTCGCCAGGCTCCCATCACCCACAAGCAGGCGCGAAACTTTTCGCGTGTGCTGCTGTCCGGGGCGAGCGATCAAATCCCGGATAAGCAAGGACGGATTAACATTCCGCCCGCCCTGCGTGAGTACGCCGGACTGGGACGTGACCTGGCGGTTTTCGGAGCGGGTTCCCGTGTGGAGATTTGGGACCTGAAGACCTGGAACGAGTTCTTGGCTGCCGCCGAGGAGGACTTCTCGGAAGTCTCGGAAGAAATCCTTCCGGGACTGCTGTGAGGGAAACTCGCGCATAACTGCATAAACCCGCGTGGGTTTGGTGTCCTACCGATTCTGAATGCTCTTCCCCGCAGGCAGACACGGTGGGAAACCTGGCTAACGCGGGAGTCGCTAGAAAAACGGGGGTTACCCCAAGAAAAAGGAAGAAACGTGAAATCAGTTGCCGAAATCCACCAGCCGGTGCTGGCTGAGGTGTGCGCTGATTTATTGGCGCCCGCCTTGGATTTCGCGCCGGACGCGGCCACCCCGATTCCCTCCACTGCTGATTTTCGCAGTATCCAGGGTCCCGTTTTGGTTGACGCCACCCTCGGCCTGGGGGGACACAGCGCATATCTGTTGGAGCGTCACCCGCAGCTGCGCATTATCGGTATCGACCGTGACCCGCAGGCTCGGCGTTTGGCGGCGTCCCGACTCGGTGCTTTTGCGAATCGCCTCAGCATCGCCGGCACAACTTACGGGGAACTGGATAGCGTATTGGCGCAGCACGGTCTGAGCCAAGTGGATGGGATTTTAGCGGATCTGGGGGTTTCGTCACTGCAGCTGGACGAGGCGGAGCGCGGTTTCGCTTATGCCCAACCCGAAGCACCGTTGGATATGCGGATGGACCAAACCGCAGGTTTCACCGCTGCCGACTTCCTGAACCTGGCTGAAGCGGAAGAAATCGCCGCGGTGCTCCACACCTACGGCGAAGAAAAGTTCTCGTGGCCCATCGCGAAAGCTATCGTGAAGGCCCGCCTGGACCAGCCGTTGCAAGTTTCGGGTCAGCTCGTGGAAGTCATCCGCGACACGATTCCTGCCCCGGCCCGCCGCAGTGGAGGAAACCCGGCGAAGCGCACGTTCCAAGCCTTGCGGGTGGCGGTCAACGATGAGCTAGGCGACTTGGAGTGTTTCTTGGCGAAGGCGCTGTCAACAGTCCGGGTCGGTGGACGCATCGTCATCGAAAGCTATCAGTCCCTGGAAGATCGCCTGGTCAAGAGGGCTTTTGCCGCGGGGGTTCATCCTGCGGCGCCCAAGGGGTTGCCCGTACTGCCTGAGCAGGCGCAGCCTTGGCTGCGCGACCTCACGCACGGCTCGCGTTTAGCTGATGACTCTGAGGTCGCCGACAATCCGCGCGCCGCCTCACTACGGCTGCGTGCCGTGGAAAAGACACGGGAACCCGACCTGGAAAACCTCGTGGGGACCCTTGTGAAAACAAAACAAAAGCCGGTGGAGAAACGTTTTCCCACCTTGACGAAACTACGTGCCCAAAACCCTGTTCACCCCCTAACCGAAGGAGACTCACGTGACTAACGCAGCTACTTCCAACCTGGCATTGCGTAAACCCGGCAGCGTTGCCGGGATGCCGCTTCCTGCTCGGAACGCCCCCAGGCCGCAGCTTCAGCTGGTCCCGACTTTTCAGAAGCGCCGCATCACTTGGCCGATGTGGCTGACGGTGGCGGCGATGCTGGTCGCCGCGCTGGTCGTACCGGTCGTCGTTAACACCCAGTTGGCGATGACTTCCTACGATATGTACGCCATGCAAAACGAGTTGAACTTGCTGCTGGATCAGCAAGCCGATTTGGTGACCCAGGCGCGTGAAGCTCAGTCCCCGCAATACCTAGCAAAGAAAGCGCAGGAAATTGGATTGGTTCCGGCCGCCGAACAGGGCTACGTGACGTTGGCGACTGGAGAAATTATTCCAGGGAAAGCCGCGCAATAAGGGCTGGCGGGGAAAGCGACTGCGCCTAGCTAAACCCCTCGCGGTCACGGCGTGGGAGCGTGAAAACCTGGCAAAGCTGGGCGAAACTGGTCAAGTGAGTAGAGTCCGAAAAAACCTGTTGGTGGGGGCCATTATCGCGGTGCTGTTCATTTTTGCGGTCCGCTTGGTGGTGGTGCAACTGGTGCAGGGACCGGAACTCGCCGCGGCAGCCCAGGATCAACGCAGCCGTACCCACATTATCAAGGCTCAGCGGGGGGATATTTTGGACTCCTCGGGCCGGCAGATGGCGACCTCCGTGAAACGCTACAACATCGGGGTTAATCAGGTAAAAATCAATACTTATTTTCAGCCGAAAACCGCGGGGAAAGACGCGAAAGGCAAGCCGAAGATTATCTATGATGAATTCGATCGGCCCGAGGTCGCGGCTTATGGACCAGCAGCGGCGGCGAAAAAGCTGGCTCCGCTTTTGGACGCCGACCCCGCCGAGCTGGGCGGGAAACTGACCGCGCAGCCCGGCAAAAAACCCTCGACCTTTGTGTATATCGCCAAAGAAGTGACTCCCGAGGTCTGGCGTAAAATCGCGAAGCTGGGGATTCCGGGCATTGAGCCGGAAGAAATCACGAAACGGATTTATCCCAACGGTAACGTGGCCGGCAACATCATCGGTTTCACCGATGTTGATGGAGTGGGTTTAGCTGGGCTGGAACTGAGCCAAAATAGCAAGCTCGCCGGAGTGGACGGCAAAGACTTCACCGAGATTGGTCGGCGTGGACAAACCATTCCGGTCCAGGACAACTATCGTAAAGACGCCATTGCGGGGCAAACTATTAAGACGACCATTCTGCTGGACCTGCAAAATACCTGTCAGCAGGTAGTAGACAATTCTAAAGCCCGGTTCGGGGCTCAATCCGTCATGGCGGAAGTTCAAGAGGTCGGCACTGGAAAGATTCTCGCTCTGTGCGAGACGGATACGGTCAACCCCTCAGAACCCACGAAAACCAGCGAACGGAATCGCGGCTCGAAAGCCGTTTCCACGGTTTACGAGCCGGGTTCTACCCTGAAAGTTCACACGATGGGAGCGGTCATCGAAGCTGGCAAAGTGGAGCCCACCAACACATTTACCGTACCGGGTGAAATCACCATGTCTAACGGGCAAAGTTTTCGGGACTCGATTGCCCACGGTACTTATGCTCTGACCGCGGCGGGGATTATTGCCAAATCGTCGAACGTGGGGATTGTCCAGGTTGGCGACTTAATCACGGACACGGACAGGTATCAAAAGCTGAAACAACTTGGTTTTGGTAAACCTACCGGCGTCGAACTGCCCGGTGAGAGCGCCGGGCTGCTCTCTGCCCCCGAGAAATGGGACGGCCGCCAACGCTACACCATCATGTTCGGCCAAGGTATCGCGGCGACTATTCTCCAGGTCACCAACGGTATCGCTACCGTGGCAAACGGGGGAGTGGAAGTGCAACCCCACCTCATCGAATCGTGGACGAAGCCCGACGGCAGCGTAGAGAAGAAAACTGTAGACGCGGGTACCAGAGTTTACACCAAGGACACTTCCCGGAAACTGCTAACCATGATGGAGGGGGTCGTCTCGGAAAAAGGCGGTGCTCCCGATGCCCAAATCGAGGGATACCCGGTGGCGGGGAAAACCGGTACCACCCAGATTATTGAGGCTAACGGCAGGCAAACCGGGACTGTCGGGTCATTTACCGGGGTGTTTCCCGCCGACAATCCCCGCGTGGTCATCACCGTAGTGGTGCATCGCCCTTCTGCCTCGATATACGGATCCGTGGTCGCGGTCCCGGCGTTTAAAGAGATTGCGGGGGCTACGATTAGAGAGTTGGGAATCCCGCCCACCGACACGAAGCCGCAGTTGTATCCGATTGGAGATTAGAGAAATATGACTCTGGAAGTTGCTTTTGACCCTTACGCGCCGGATTTGCTTCGCTTGCCCTGGGTCGAAGTTACGGATTTGGCAAAAGCCGTGGACGGTACGGTTTACGGTAACGGCGGCCGTGTGCGCGGTGCGGTTATTGATAACCGGGTCGTGCGCGGCGGAGAGCTGTTTGTGGCGATGCCGGGATTCCACGTGCATGGCGCTAAGTTTGCGGCGGATGCCGTGGCGCGCGGAGCCGGGGCTGTATTGAGCGATCCGGCTGGGATGGCATTCCTCGCGAACTTGGATATCCCCGCTATCATCGTTCCCGATGTGGCTTCCGTAGCTGGTCGAGCTGCTTCTGTCGCCTTTAATAATCCCTGCCAACAGTTGAGCGCGTGGGGCGTGACGGGCACGAACGGAAAGACCACCACCACCTACCTTTTGCGTCACATGCTGCATCGAGTCGGGCATCTGTCCTCCCTGGTGGGCACGGTAGAGGCCGCGGTGGGCAAGAAAACTGCCCCCGCTTTCATCACGACTCCCCAAGCCCCGCAGCTTCAGGCCTTTGCGGCCACGACGGTGCAAGAAAATGTGCATCACATGGTGGTGGAAGTATCCTCGCACGCCTTAGCGATGGGGCGGGTGGATCCGCTGCATTTCGCCTGCGCCGGATTTGCGAACCTGTCTCAGGACCACTTGGATTACCACGGCACCATGGAGCAATACTTCCAGACCAAGGCCTCGCTGTTCTCCCCGCAGCGCAGTGATCGCCAGGTCATCATCGTTGACGGCGTGTGGGGCCAGCGCTTGGCTGAGCAGTTGGAACGCGGTGGCCAACATGATTTTGTGACCCTGTCCCTGACTGGCCGTCCGGCCGATTGGCAAGGAAAAATTATCGAGTTAGAGGGCGGCTTCACCGAACTGCGGTTGCGGGCTTTTGACGGCAAAGAGGCCTCTGTGCAGGTCCGAATGCCCGGCACGTTTAACGCAATCAATGCCGCCCTGGCCATTGTCATGGTCGTGACGGGATTGTCTCCGAGCCCGCGTCAGCTAGACGGGGACATTTTGCGCCACCTGACTGTGAATCCTATCCGTTTGGATGTGCCGGGACGTATGGAGTTGCTGTGTGAGGCGCCCCGCGTGATTGTGGACTTCGCGCACAACCCGGATTCCACCAAGATTTTGCTCGACACCATGAGGATTTCGACCAAAGGCCGGTTGCTGCTAGTGATGGGCGCTGACGGGCAGCGTGATCCGGGCAAACGGCCGATTTTGGGTCAGATTGCTGCCGAGCTGGCGGATTTCACCTACCTTACGGACGGGGACATTCACGAGGAGGAACCGAGCGGGATTCGCCGGGACGTGATGGCGGGCATGAAGGGCTATGAAGATAAATTTGTGGAGGTCGCCCCCCGCGAGACGGCGATTGAGCGAGCCATTTTGGACGCTCGTCCCGAGGATACCGTTGTTATTACGGGGCGGGGTCACGAACCCATCATGTTCACGCCCGAAGGGCAGTATGACCTTGACGACCGGGTGGTCGCTCGCGAGGCTCTAGCGAAGCGGAGCTGACCCCTTTTCTGACCGGAGCCGGCGTGAGATAAGATTAAAGCCGATTTGTTGGCCTTTTGAAGGAGTCCACCTTTGATAGATATGACCCTTGACGCCCTATGTGAGGCGATTGGTTTAGAACCTGGGGAAAACTCGACTCGGATTCAAGGTAGGGTACACACCGATTCGCGGCTGGTCAGTACGGGTGATGTCTTTGTAGCGCTGCCCGGAGAAAATACTGACGGGCATCACTTCCTGGGGTCTGTGGCTCGCCGCGGAGGCAGAGTCGCCATCGTCAGCTGCGACCGTGCAGAGATTCTGGACCAGGGGTGGGCTACCGAGGACGAATTGAACCAGTTGACAGTATTGCAGGTTCCCGACCCGCAGTATGCCCTGGGGCGATTGGCTCAGGCGCACCTGCGCCAACTGCGTGCCCAAGCCCGCGAGGGAACCGGCCAACTGAAACTTGTTATCGGAATCACCGGTTCTGCCGGCAAAACCACCACCAAGGACCTGACGAAACAGCTTTTATCCACCAAAGGCGCCACTGTCGCTCCCGTGGCATCGTTCAACAACGAGGTGGGCCTGCCGCTCACGGTTCTGGAAGCTGACGCCGCGACCGAGTACCTGGTATTGGAAATGGGCGCTTCGCAGCCCGGCGACATTGCTTACCTGACCGATATTGCTCCCCTGGATGTGGCTCTGGTTTTGATGGTGGGGGTGGCGCACCTGGAGTCGTACTCTTCGGTTGAGGCCCTGGCAGCTGAGAAGGCTACCATCCTGGAAAACCTGGGGCCCTCAGGCATGGCCATTTTGAACGCGGACGACCCGCGTGTGGAAACGATGAGCGGGCGGACTTCGGGACGCCTCATGTACTTTTCGACAAAAAAGAATACCCCGGTGCGCATCACCGACTTGCGTCTGGACGAGGCTTCGCGGGGCAGCTTCCTGCTGCACACTCCCGCCGGTAGCGCCCCGGTGCAGCTGCAACTCCTCGGTGCCCATCACGTCGCTAACGCCCTGGCGGCCGCGGCGATTGCGCATGTCGCGGGCATGACCCCCGCTGAGATTGCGGCCGTGTTGTCAAAAGCCACTCCGGTCAGTGAACACCGCATGAACCTGGTGCATTTGGCGGACGGAGTGGACCTCATCGACGATGCGTATAACGCGAACCCGGACTCGGTACGTGCCGCTTTGGACGTTATTGCGAAATCGGGAGCCACCCGGCGTGTGGTCATCGTCCTGGGGGACATGCTGGAACTGGGCGAAACCGCCCCGCAGTTGCACGGAGAAATCGGGCGTTACGCCGCTAACCTCGGAATTTCGGTCCTGCTGACGGTCGGTCCCATGGCGAAACACATCGAAAGCGCCTATTCGGCGCTGAAACGTGACGGGGAAAGCCATCAGGTGATGGATGCCACCGCTGCCGGTCGGTTGTTGCAGGAGATTGTGCGTCCCGGCGACTTGATTTTGGTCAAAGGTTCGCACGGTTCGGGACTGTGGAAACTGGCTCAAGAAATTGAAGAAAGGGGCCGCGTCCGATGACTGCGGTATTGACAGCTGGCTTTATCGCCCTGTTATTCTCGCTACTGGTCACCCCGTTCTACGCGAAGTGGCTGGTCAATAAGCAATTCGGTCAGTTTATTCGCCAGGACGGCCCGACCGCGCACTACACGAAGCGCGGCACGCCCACTATGGGCGGGGTCATCATTATCCTCGCCATCATTATCGGGTGGGGAGCGGGTCATATTCACCAAGCCATCACCAGCGGCAAAGGCCCCAGCGCTTCGTCTCTGATTCTCATATTTTTGCTGGTCGGGCTGGGGTTCATCGGCTGGTTGGACGACTGGATTAAAATTTCTAAGCACCGTTCCTTGGGATTGAACCCAACCGGAAAAATCCTCGGTCAGCTGGCGGTGGGATCCATATTTTCCGGTCTGGCCTTGGGGTTTGAGAACTCGCGCGGCCTGAGCCCCGCCTCTACGAAGATTTCTGTCATCCGGGACACGAACCTGGATTTGGCTTTTGCCGGTTTCGGTCTGGGGGTCGTGCTGTTCCTGATTTGGGCGAACTTCCTGGTGGCAGCCTGGTCTAATGCGGTTAACCTGACGGATGGTCTGGACGGTTTAGCGACCGGCACTTCGATTTTCGTGTTTGGCGGCTATACCTTGATGTCCTACTGGCAGTTCTCGCAGCGCTGCGGCATCGAGGGGACCAGCGCCCCCGCGTGCTACTCCGAAATCCGTGACCCGCTGGATATTGCATTATTCTGCGCGGCTGTGGTCGGAGCCCTGATTGGATTTTTGTGGTGGAATGCTTCACCGGCGCGTATTTTTATGGGCGACACCGGCTCGCTGGCGCTGGGCGGCATTCTGGCGGGGGTGTCGATTTTCACCCACACCGAGTTCCTGGCAATCATTATCGGTGGCCTGTTCGTGATGGAAGTTATCAGCGACATTATTCAGGTCGGGTTCTTTAAAGCTACTCACAAGCGCGTGTTTAAGATGGCCCCAATTCATCACCACTTTGAACTGTTGGGGTGGAAAGAGATCACCGTGGTCGTGCGGTTTTGGATTATTGCCGGGCTGATGGCTGCCGCCGGGGTAGGACTGTTCTATTTCGATTGGGTGATGAAGCTGTGAAAGATACGCAATTTACCGGCGCCTCCATTGGCGTGTTGGGCCTGGGAAAGTCGGGGCGCGCCGCCGCCGCCGTACTGGCCACTCTCGGAGCGCACGTGACCTGCTACGATGCGAACCCAGATGCTGTGGAACAGGCCCGGGAGGAACTCGGCGACCGGGTCGACTATTGCACTGCCAGTGGCGAACAGTTCCAAGGTGAGGCGGCCGCCGGGAACGGCCACAAACTTTTCGTGGTCTCCCCGGGGATTGCCCCACATAATCCCATGTATCGCCTTCCCGAGGCCAGCGCCCCCATGTGGTCAGAAGTCGAGTTAGCCTGGCAAATCCAGGAAGCCATCGGTAACCGTAACTGCAAGTGGATGTGCATTACGGGCACGAACGGGAAAACCACCACAACTGGGATGTTGGCGCAGATGCTCATCACCGGCGGTGTGGTGGCGACCGCGGTGGGTAACTACGGCACGCCCATAGTTGAAGTCGCGGCCGAAGGCGCTGTGGACGCGCTGGCGGTGGAGTTGTCTTCGGCACAGCTGCATTCCACGTACAGCCTGAAGCCCTGGGCCTCCGTGTGGCTTAACTTTGCCCCCGATCACCTTGACTGGCACGGTAGCGCCGACGACTACGCTTGGGACAAGTCGAAGGTCTACAGCGGGGTGCAGCGTGCCGCTCTGTATCCCGCCACCGAGGAACTGCCGACCAAGGTACTCAGTAAACGTTTCGTCCAAGACGAGGGCTTTCCCCCGGAAAAGTGCGTTGGTTTGACTCCGGGCATTCCCGCTCCGGGTTTCCTGGGCGTGATTGAGGACGTCATCGTGGACCGGGCTTTTGGGGAACACAACGAAACTCAGGCACTGGAACTGGCAACGTTTGCCGACCTGGAACACTTGAGCGGAGCGAAAGTACCGACATCGGCACTGTTGGCGGATACTTTGGCCGCGGCCGGACTGGCGCGGGCCTACGGTTTGCAGCCCGAATGGGTGCGCCGCGGAATTCTCGAGTTTGAGTTGGCGGAACATCGTCGCGCCGTGGTCGGCACGTTCGGAGGTGTGACCTATATCGACGACTCCAAAGCTACGAATACGCACGCAGCAGCCGCTTCGCTGCGTGACATTGACGATAAGCGCGCCGTGTGGATTGTCGGGGGAGACGCGAAAGGTCAAGACTTTCACTCTCTGGTGCAGGTGGTAGCCCCGAAAGTGAAAGCCGCTGTGCTGATTGGCTTGGACCCGGAGCCTTTTGAGAGCGCATTTGCTGAAAACGGCGCGGGAATCCCGCTGAAACGGGTCGCTCCGGGGGACAATCTTATGGAAAGGACGCTTTTAGAGGCGCGAGCTTTAGCCGTTCCGGGGGATACCGTGCTACTGGCTCCGGCGTGTGCCTCGTGGGATCAGTTCAACAACTATCACGAGCGCGGCGACCAATTTGCTCAGGCGGCGCGGAAACTGGGGGAGAACCAAGATGGCGGGGAGGAACAAGGCTCCTGAGGCACCTCGGGACACGAAACTGACAAAGCTTTCCCCGCGAAACTCGACGCCTACCCTGGTTGACGCTAACTCCACCCCGTCCGCAACGGCAAGCCAGGAAAAATCCGCTCTGCGCGCCCTGTCCGAAGGGTGGAAGAACCAGCCGGTCCTGAGTTACTACCTCATTTTGGTTACCACCCTGCTGCTGTTCATCATCGGCTTTATCCTGGTGTTTTCCGCCTCGACCATCACTGCCTTGGAAAGCGGGGCGAATCCGTTCCTGTCCTTTGGGAAACGTTCACTCATTTATGTGGCGGCGCTGCTGGTTTTGTTCATTGCCTCCAGGGTCCCGCTGACTTTTTATCAAAAGTGGACCTGGTGGTTTTTGGGTGCGGCGTGGCTGCTGCAGATTATGGTGTTCGTTCCGGGCATGCACGGCACGTCCGCGGGTGGTAACACGAACTGGATTAACCTCGGTGGCGTCATTACCATTCAACCTTCCGAGTTTATGAAGCTGGCTTTGGCTGTCGCGTTGGGGAGGGTCTTGGCAGATCCGGAACTGCGGGAGGCCCGGGACAAGAAACGTTGGCTCATCAACGCGGGCGTGCCAGCGGTGGGGTCGTTGGGTTTGGTCATGATTGGGCGGGATCTGGGCACCGCGATGGTGATGGCAGCGCTCATTTTGTCGGCGATTTTCGTAGCGGGGATTCCCTGGCGCTACTTTGCGGGCATCGTCTTGCTAGGCATTTTTGGCGTCACTTTGGCAGTCATGAGTTCAGCTAATCGCCGTCGGCGGGTCTTTGGCTTTATGGACGCCTCCACCACTGACCCCACCGGCATCGGCTACCAGCGACAACATGGCTTGTGGTCCCTGGCCACCGGGGGATTGACCGGAGTCGGACCGGGTGCCAGCCGGGAGAAATGGTCCTACCTGCCCGAAGCGGATACGGACTACATTTTCGCTATTTTGGGCGAGGAATTCGGGATTTTGGGCACTTTCCTGGTTCTGGGTTTGTTCGTGGTGCTGTGCCTGACGATGATGCGGCTGATGAACTCGGAGACGAATCAATTCGTGAGCTACACCGTGGCCGGCATGATGGGCTGGATTTTTTCCCAAGCCATCATCAATATCGGAGCTGTGGTTGGCCTGCTCCCGATTATTGGGGTGCCCTTGCCGCTGATTTCTTCTGGAGGTTCCTCCCTGCTGTCCATCATGGCAGCGATGGGCATGATGATGTGTTTTGCACGCGCTGAACCTGGGGCGGACGCGGCGCTAAAAGCCCGACTGCGTCCTCTGCGGCGCGGTGCGGCTGTTTTGCTGCCCGGACGGATGCACCGTTAAACGTTTGCTTCCCGAAGCTGGTGCGGCGCGGAAACCGAGGGAAAACTTTGCCCACAACCGCCACGGCAACCGTGCTCCTGAAAATGTTCCCGGACAAAACACGCTAAAGTTGAGGGTGTGAGTGACATCTCGAAACCGGTCATTGTTTTCGCTGGCGGCGGTACCGCTGGACACGTGAACCCTTTGCTGGCGACTATTGCCGCGCTACAGTCCACCGAATTGAGCTTCGAACCTCTGGTGGTAGGTACTTCCGAGGGGCTGGAAAGCGAACTGGTTCCAGCCGCCGGCTATGAACTGTTGACCATTCCCCGCCTGCCGATGCCGCGTCGCCCCAGTTCGGATTTGGTTCGTTTGCCGGTTCGGATGCGTCACGTGGTGGCTTCGCTGCGCGATACTTTCCAAGCCCGGGAGGTGCGGCTGGTAGTGGGATTTGGCGGCTACGTTTCCACCCCCGTGTACTTTGCGGCAAAACGTTTGGGCATTCCCATCGTCATTCATGAACAAAACGCTCGGCCTGGGCTCGCCAACCGGGTAGGGTCACGCTATGCGGCCGGGGTGGGCCTGACTTTTGAGGGAACCGGGCTGAAAGCAAAGCACGGCGAAACTCGTGTCGTCGGTCTGCCCCTGCGCCCCAGTATTCTCGAACTGGCGCGTCAGCTGGAAATGCCCCTGACCAGGGATGCGGCGCGAGCTGAAGCTGCCGAATTTTTCGGTTTGCCGGCTTCCCACCCCACGGTGCTGATTACCGGAGGCTCCCTGGGTGCGCAGCGTCTCAACGAAGTCTTGCCCGGCGCGCTTTTGCGGGTTTTCCAGGAAAACTCGACTGCCCAGGTCATTCACCTGACCGGGAAAGGTAAGGACGGTCCTGTCCAGGACTTCGTTGCTGAACATCACCTGGAGCAGCGTTACCAAGTGCGCGACTATCTCACCGAGATGCACTACGGTTTGGCTCTAGCTGACTGCGTGGTGTGTCGAGCGGGGGCGGCAACTGTCGCGGAAAACACCGCGCTGGCGATTCCCACCCTCTACGTGCCCCTGCCTATCGGCAACGGGGAACAAGCCCTGAACGCGCAAGGGGTCGTTAACGCCGCGGGGGCGTTCCTACTCGACCAGAAGAAACTGACTGAGCAGGCGGCCGCCGAACTGCTGGTGCGTCTGCTTGACCCGGAGCAGAACGCGGCCATGCGTGCGGCAGCGGCCCAGGTCGGCACCACGCATGGCGCCGAAAATCTCTGTGCGCTCATTATGACAGTTCTGGGCGAAACGACCGGGAAACCCGAGGAGGCCTAAACATGCCCGAGATTAAAGACAGTTCCACGAATTTGTCCAATGTCACTCAAGCCCACGAAGTCCCGTCCGACCAGGAGTTCTATCTGATTGGTATCGGCGGGGCCGGCATGAGCGTCCTCGCGCTACTGCTGCACGACCTGGGTTATCACGTGTCCGGTTCCGACCAGGTACAGGCCGATACGCTGGGACAGCTGCGAGAGGCGGGCATCACCGTTTTTGTGGGGCATCGGGAGGAACAAGTGCCTGCCAACGCCATCGTGGTGGTGACTTCGGCGGTGCATGAGGACAATCCCGAAGCGGCTCGTGCCCAGGCTCTGGGCTTAGAAATCTGGCATCGTTCCCAGGCTTTAGATTTTTGTACCCGTTCCCACGATTTGGTGGCGGTGGCCGGGGCGCACGGCAAAACCAGCACGTCATCCATGATTGCCCACGCCCTGCTGAAAATCGGGGCGGATCCTTCCTTTGCTATCGGGGGAGTCATCGCCGAGCTGGGGACTGGCGCGCGTTTGGGGTCGGGTTCTGCCTTTGTCATCGAGGCTGATGAATCCGACGGGTCTTTCCTGAACTATTCCCCCGCGGTGGAAGTCATCACCAATATAGAGCCTGACCACCTCGATCACTGGGGTAGTGCGGCGGCGTTCGAGCAGGCTTTTGTGGATTTCACGGGTAGGTTGCGCGAGGGCGGTGCGCTGGTGCTGTGTGCCGATGATGCCGGGGTCAAGCGGCTTGCCGCGCAGGTTTCAGCGCAGCGCGGCGAGGGTGGGCCGCGGGTTATTTCCTACGGTTTCGGGGTTCCCTTGGCTGGCGACGTGGTAGTTCAGTTAAGTGAGCCAGAGCTGGGGCCGGGCCAAGGACATTGCCAAGTCAGCGTTACCGATGCCGGTCAGCAGGTATTTCACGGTCAGCTCAAGTTGCGGATTGGGGGCCAGCACATGTTGCTGAACGCGGGCGGGGCGCTGGGCGCCGCCTATGCCCTAGGCGTGGACTTGCCCCAGTTCATCGCCGCGTTGGGGACTTTTTCGGGAGCCAGTCGCCGGATGCAGCGAGTCGGTGAACGCGATGGCGTGCGCATTTATGACGATTACGGACACCATCCGACTGAAATCGCGGCCACTCTGCAGGCGGCCCGCGACTTAGCCGGTAGTGGCCGGTTGCTGGTGTGTTTCCAGCCGCATCTGTATTCCCGGACCTATCACAACGTCGAGGCTTTCGCGCGGGTTTTTGCAGCCGTGGATGACCTGACCGTATGCTCGGTCTACGCCGCCCGCGAAGCGCCGATTCCCGGAGTAAACGGTAACATCATTACCGAGCGTCTCGGTCAGGGAACCTACGTGGCGGATATGTACGCGGCGGGACTGCGCGCATTTCACGCCGCCCGTCCCGGCGACCTCCTGCTGTTCTTGGGGGCGGGCTCCATTACCCACGTGGGCCACGCTATCGCCGCGGGACATGACTATGCCTCGGTGGAACAGGCCGCCCAGGCGAAAGAGAGTAAGGCGTGAAACCACCTCCCCGCCCCACCCTTGGGAAGTCCACAGAGAGCCACGATGCCGGTCGGGGGCGACACCGTCGACCCGTAGTCGACCCCAAAAGCGTTGACCTCGATAAGGACTCTCCGCGCCGCCCTCGTGACCGTGCCGCCGCGACTGATACGGCGAACTCCGAAACGAGTCAACCGAAAACGAAATCGAAAAAGTTGACCCCGGCTCAACTTGATAAACAGGAACGTGACGAAAAGAAGGCCATCAAGAAAACCCAGAAGCGGGCTGCGAAAGCAAACCGGGAAGCTGTGAAAGCGGCCCAAAAGGTTTCTCAGCGCAAACACCATCCAAATGCGTCCCCCGCTGACGGTTCGCGCTACGAGGCGAGTTCCCCTTGGGATTCGCTGCGGGTGGCAAGCGTAGACAATACGCTGCTGGACCGGTTGGAGGAACAGGAGTTCATTCGCCGCCATCGGCTGCGGCTGCGGATTTCCAGTCTGATTGGGGTATTGGCGGGAGTCCTCATCGTTTTGTACGTGGTGTTTTTTTCGCCGCTGTTCACCTACCAGCTCGCACAGTGCCATGTCACGGGCGCGCGGAACGTAGACATTAAACAGGTTTGCCAAGCCACTCAGCGTTTTGAGGGGCGCTCTATCACCAGTTTGGCTACGGCGGGAGTGGCGAAGACGGTGCTGCAGGAAGTCAGTGCCTTAAAGGATGCACAAGTCAAGCCCGCGTGGCCGCACGGGTTAGAGATTCACGTGGTGGAGCGCGTTCCGGTAGCCACCGTACGGCAAAACGGCAAAGTTGTGGGGGTGGATCGGTCCGGAGTGATTCTGGAGATTGCTCCTGGTGACGTTGCTGGGCTGCCGCAGCTGGATGTCGACATGGAGAAGCTGGGCGGGCAAACCCGCAAGCTGGTTGATGCGGCCTTGATTGCTTTTGGGGATATGCCTGAGGATTTGCGCTCCATGATTGCTTCGGTGACTTCCGACGACCCGGCTCAGTTGCAGTTTAAACTGCGTGACGGCCGAGCCCTGGTGTGGGGCAATTCGCGTGACTCGGTGGAAAAAGCCCAGGTAGCTAAACTTTTGTTTACGGTACAGGGTGTGAAAGTTGTGGACGTATCCAACCCGGAGCGTCCCTCGACCCGCTAAGTGCGAACGCGGGCTTTTGCCGGGTGAACAGCGTTCGCGATGGTCATCAGTCCGGGAGGGTGAGCGCAGAGAGCGCCGTCAAGTTGGGTCGCGAGAGGCGCACATCGGCAGCGGCTTGCAGAGCAGGTTTTGCCAGGTAGGCAACTCCCAATCCGGCGGCGCGCACCATTTTCAGGTCGTTAGCCCCGTCTCCCATTGCCACGCATCTCTCCGCGCTGACTCCGAGTTCGGCCGCCCAGGAACGCAGGCAGGTTTCCTTAGTTTCAGCGGTGACAATGTTGCCCTCCGGCTCGCCGGTCAGCTGACCGTTGGCCACCTCGAAACTGTTTGCTTTGACATAATCCAGCCCGATATCTGTGGCGTGCGGCGCTACCAGTTCCCGGAATCCGCCGGAAACCACCCCGACTTTTACGCCGCGGCGATGAAAAGCCGACACCATTTGTGCCGCTCCCGGGGAAAAATGGTAATCCTGGCGCACCTGGTCCAAAACACTGACCGGAAGGCCCCGCAGGGTTCCCATGCGCCGCCGCAGGGACTGGGCAAAGTCGAGTTCCCCGCGCATTGCGGCAGCGGTGATGGCGGCGACTTCCGCCTGTGTGCCGGCGTGAGCAGCCACCAGGTCGATGCCCTCCCCGGTAAACAGGGTGGAGTCCCCGTCCAAAACCACCAAGGCGGGACCGCGCTGGGCCATTGCTCCTGCCGTTATCGCTACAGCCAGGCCCTCTAGGTCCGGGTCAGGCTCCAAAGCGCGGGTCCACGCGGCTCTCTGTTCACGAGTCGTGGGGGGTGCGGCGGGAACGTAGAGGGACACCCGGCTTAGCCCCTCTGACGAAGACTGGTTGGGGAGCTCGGTAGGGCTCAGTCCGGTTGCACGAACTACCGCGGACAAAAATGCCTCAGGCGTTATGCGCGCAGAGTCCCCCTCCCATACGCAGGTGAAGCGCAGGGGTAGCGTAGGTTCTGTCATAGGCTAGTGCTCGACGCGGGTATCTTTGGGGACGACCGTAATTCCGGAATCGGTCACCAGGAAACCGCGCGCCCGGTCTTGTTCAAGGTCAACGCCGATAGTGACGCCCTCGCCAACGTAAACGTTCTTGTCCAAGATAGCTCGGTCGACTTTCGCGTGCCGCGCCAGCACCACGCCGTTCATCAAGACCGAGTCCGTCACTTCGGACCAAGAGTTCAGCCGGACTCCCGGGGAGAGAATCGAGTGAACACAACGGGCTCCGGAAATAATCGTGCCGCTGGAAACGAAAGAGTCGATGGCGTGTCCCATGCGGGAATCATCACCGTAGACGAACTTCGCGGGGGGCAGTTCGCCGTCCACAGTCGTCATAATCGGCCACTTTGGGTTGTACAGGTTAAAGACGGGGTGAACCGCGATGAGGTCCATGGAGGCCTCGTAGTAGGCGTCAAGAGTACCGACGTCACGCCAGTAGTCCCGGTCCCGTTCAGTCGAGCCGGGGATTTCATTGCGGATAAAGTCGTAGCAGTGGGCTTCCCCGCGGGACACGAAATAGGGCACGATATCCCCGCCCATGTCGTGATGTGAATTCTCGTTTTGCGAGTCCAGCTGCAGTGCTTCGAGCAGGGCATCGGTATTGAACACGTAGTTGCCCATCGATGCCAGTATCTGATCCGGAGCATCGGGCAGCCCGACCGCGTCTTGGGGCTTTTCCCGGAAAGCTGCGATTTTACCCGTTGCGTCCGCCTCAATGACTCCGAAAGAAGATGCCAAGCTGAGCGGCTGACGGATTCCGGCCACGGTAGCGGGCAGACCGGACGCGATGTGTTCGGCTATCATCTGCGAGAAGTCCATTCGATAGATGTTGTCCGCCCCGATAATGAGCACATAGTCGGGACGCTCATCACTGATGATGTTCTCAGATTGGAAAATCGCGTCCGCCGAACCCATGTACCAGTGCTTTCCGGTGCGTTGCTGAGCCGGAACCGGTGCCACGTAGTTGCCCAGAATGTTCGACATATGCCACGCTGTGGCGATGTGTCGGTCCAGAGAATGGGACTTGTATTGAGTTAGGACGATGACCCGGTGATAACCGGAGTTCACCACGTTAGACAGCGCGAAGTCAATGAGCCGGTAGTGCCCTCCGAAAGGCACCGCGGGCTTGGCACGGTCTTCAGTTAAAGGCATCAGGCGTTTGCCTTCGCCACCAGCGAGAATAATTGTCAAAACATTTGGTTTAGCCACGTATTAACCCTAAAAGATTTTTTAGCTTTTGTGGGGCTTTTGGGGCATCTTTTACCAGCAAATGGGATAGGTTAGAAGTGCAATCGCGGTTCGCTGGCCAGGAATTTTCCGGGAGCGTTACGAACCGGGTTGTCCAGGATCCATTTTTGTGTCGAAGCGAGGTTACCATGCGTGTTGATTTGATGAGTCGGGAATACCCTCCGAAAGTTTACGGGGGTGCCGGGGTTCACGTCACTGAACTTGCCAAGGTTTTGCGTCAGCGGGCAGAAGTGAGGGTGCACTGTTTTGAGGGTCCGCGCGCCGCGGGTACGGAAGGCGGGGAACCAGGGGTCACCGGTTACGACTATCTGGAGGGACTGGCTGACGCGAACGCTGCTATCCGCACTTTGGGAGTGGATTTAGAGTTTGTGGCTGGTGCCGAAGGTGCTGATGTAGTACATTCCCACACTTGGTACGCCAATATGGGCGGGCATTGGGCTTCCCTGATGTATGACATTCCGCACGTTATTTCCGCTCATTCCTTGGAACCGCTGCGTCCGTGGAAAGCTGAACAGCTGGGCGGGGGATACCGGATTTCCTCCTGGGCGGAAAAAACCGCTTACGAAGCCGCGGACGCCATCGTGGCGGTGTCTCGCGCCATGAAAGACGATATTCTGCGTTGCTATCCCACTATCGACCCTGACCGCGTCCACGTCATTCATAACGGCATTGACCTAGTAACCTGGGATTTCTCCAATATCACCCCCGAATTCCGCAGCCAGGTCTGGGCTGACTACGGACTGACAGAAGGGGCACCCACGATAGCTTTCGTCGGGCGCATTACCCGTCAAAAGGGCCTGCCCTACCTGTTGCGAGCCCTGCGCGATGTACCTCGTGACGCCCAAATCGTCTTGTGTGCGGGGGCTCCCGACACTCCGGAGATTATGGAGGAAGTCGAAAGTCTGGTGCGTGACCTGCAGCAGGAGCGTCCGGGAGTGGTGTGGATTGCGGACATGCTGGACCGTGCCCACATGATTGCCCTGTTGACCGGCTCGACCCTGTTTGTGACCCCTTCGATTTACGAGCCGCTGGGAATCGTGAACCTAGAGGCGATGGCCTGCGGCTTGCCCGTGGTCGCCACCGATACCGGGGGCATTCCCGACGTGGTCGTCGATGGGGAAACCGGTTTTTTGGTGCCCATTGAACAGGTCAATGATGGTACTGGTAAGCCTCTGCGTCCCGAGGAATTCGAGCAGGCGATGGCCAAGCGGATCACTGATATGCTGGCAGATCCGTCTCGGGCTCAGGCGATGGGCGAGGCCGGTCGCAAACGTGCCCAAGAACACTTCACCTGGGAGGCCATTGGGGATAAAACCGTGGCGTTGTACGAAAAAGTCATCGCTCAGCGTCACAATTAACCCAAAGCTCCCAGCCGCGGATAGGAAAGAACAGTATGACTTTGGTCGCCCGGTGTGACAACGTTGAATTGTGGCGCAATCACACCTCCATCTTGCAGGGCCTCAATTGGCAGATTCACCTGGGACAGCATTGGGTGGTGTTGGGGCCAAACGGGGCGGGAAAAACCACGCTGGTTGATATGCTGGCGGGGCGGATTTACCCCTCGCGCGGACGGGTCGAAGTTTTGGACGAAGTTTTGGGGAAAACCGAAATCGCCGAGATTCGTCAGCGGGTGGGGTATGCCTCCCCAGCCCTGGCGGCGCAGATTCCTCCGCAGGAAACCGTGGAAAAGGCCGTGCTGTCTTCCATTTGGGGGGTGACGGCCTCCTGGCGGGAGAGCTACGAACCGGTTGACCTGCAGCGCGCCCAAGCCTTGATGGGAATGTTTGAAGTGGCTGACCTGAAAGACCGCGAGTTCGCCACCTTGAGCCAGGGCGAAAAACAGCGCGTTTTGGTGGCGCGGGCTCTCATGATTGACCCGGAGATGCTGATTTTGGACGAACCGGCGGCTGCCCTGGATCTCGGCGGGCGCGAGCTGCTGCTGAGCGGCTTGGCGGAACTGGCTCGTGACCCGAAGAGCCCGGTTATGGTCATGGTCACTCATCACCTAGAGGAAATTCCCCCCGGCTTTACCCACGCGCTGGCCCTTAAGGAGGGCCGCGTATTCGCCTCGGGACCGCTAGAAAACGTGCTGACCAGTGCGACTTTGAGCGCCATGTACGGCCTGAACCTTGAGATAGCTCACACGGAGCAGGGACGTTACACCGCCAGAATGAAACTTTAGTTCAGGAGACCTTGAGCATCCGGAAAACCGCCGGAGGGGACTATTGAAGGGAGAAAATCGTGGATTCTCGCCAAGAAGACGTGATTCGCCAGGTGGGGGAACGTGACGTGAAGTATGTGCGTCTCATGTTCACCGATGTGTTGGGCGTGTTGAAATCTGTCACGATTGCGCCGGTAGAACTGGAACGAGCCTTTACGGAAGGGGTGGCTTTCGACGGTTCCTCCGTGGAGGGTTTCACCCGCGTGGCGGAATCGGATATGTTGCTTTTCCCCGATGCTCAAACGTTCCAGATTATGCCCCAGCTTGCGGATATTCCGCAGGATACTATCGGGCGGATGTTCTGTGACGTGTACAACCCGGACGGGACCCGCTCGCATTCTGACCCCCGCTACGTGCTGGAACGCACCATGAAACGGGCCCAATCCCTGGGATTCGTGCCTTATGCACACCCCGAAATCGAGTTTTACCTGTTCAAACAGCCCGGCAGTCTGGAGGAGCGCCTGCGGCCGGTGGACCAGGGCGGTTACTTCGATCATGTCTCGGCAGGGCCGGGCAACGCGTTTCGCCGGTGGGCGGTGCGGATGCTGGAAGAGTACGGTATTTCGGTTGAGTTTTCCCATCACGAGGGGGGTCCCGGGCAAAACGAAATTGACTTGCGCTCCGTTGACGCCCTGTCTTGTGCAGATAATCTGGTGACCACGCGTGAAGCGGTAGAGGACCTGGCCGAAGTCAAAGGTCTGCTGGCGACGTTTATGCCGAAACCGGTTATTGATTTTCCCGGTAACGGGATGCACGTGCATTTTTCGCTGTGGGAGGGCGACCAAAACGCGTTCTATGATCCCGCCGCGGCTGACCACCTGTCCATTGTGGGCCGTCAGTTCACTGCCGGTTTGTTGCACTATGCCAAGGAAATCTCGGCTATCGTCAATCAGCACGTGAACTCGTACAAGCGGCTGTGGGGCGGGGATGAGGCGCCGGCTTTCGTGTGCTGGGGCCACCATAATCCTTCCGCTCTGATTCGTGTGGCCGATCACAAGCCCGGTCTGCACACTTCCACTCGGGTTGAGTACCGGGCTCCTGACCCCGCGATGAATCCGTATCTGGGGTTTGCCTTGATTATCGAGGCGGGCCTGAAAGGGATTGAACAGCGCCTGGAACTGCCCGAAGAAGCCGAAGACAACGTGTGGGAGATGAGCGATGCGGAACGGAAAGCCTACGGCATCGAGGCGCTGCCGCGCTCTTTGGAGGACGCGATTCGCCACCTGCAGGCCTCCGAGTTGGTGCCGGCGGTCTTGGGTGAAGAAGTCTTTGATTACGTTTTGCGCACGCGGCTGGCGGAATGGACCGAATACCGCCACCAGGTGACGGAACAAGAGAAACGTTTGCTGCTGCATCTGCATTAGCCAATGCCGAAGGTTCCTGCCTCAGTTGGTGGTGGGACTGCGGTGCTGAAAGGGTAAAGAATGGCTCGAGAGTATTCCGAGACGGTGGCACTGTTGACCTCCGGGGTGGAAGATGTCGGGCGCGCCAAGACCCTTTTGACCGCCATTATGCAGGCAGCTCCCCAGATTGAGATCCCGAAACTTATCGAGAACCTGGGCCAGACCGCGGATCCCGACCAGGTGCTGCTGAGCCTGGACCGAATCTTTTCTGAGGACGCTCGCCACCCCTCGGGCATTACCGCGACGCTGAGCGCCCGCCAAATCGGAAATCGCACGCTGCGCCTCCTGGGTGCCTCCGAATTCTTTGCCAGCTACCTGGTGAACCACCCGGCGGCCCTTGAGCCTCTGGAACAGCAGCCCGAACCGGAATCTTACCTCACACGGCTACTGAACGCGGTGGGAGCAAAGAACCTGGGAAGCGACGAAAACCCGTGCTGGGTCGCTGGCCCTAAAGCTCGCGACCTGGAACTGCGCCGGGTTTACTACGCGTTGCTGGCACAGCTGGCAGCTGAGGACCTGGCTCACGCAGGAATGGCGGCGACTAAAGGCGAGTTCCAGGCGACCTCCCGGCGCATCAGCGACCTGGTCGATGCGGCTTTGGAGGCCGGTTTGGCGCTGGCACGCCGCGACCACGACCCGGAAGGGCAGATTGCTTTCAGCGTGGTGGCGATGGGGAAAACCGGGGCGCGGGAACTGAACTATATTTCTGATGTTGATGTTATCTACGTGGGACAAGCCCGGGACGGTGCCGACCTGGATAGCGCCGAGGCGAACCGGCGTGCCACCGCTATCGCTCAGGCGCTCGGCTCCTATTGCTCCGCGACCGGCCCGGAACCGGCGCTGTGGGTGTTGGACGCGGCGTTGCGTCCTGAGGGTAAGGACGGCGCCCTGGTTCGTACCTTGGAGTCTCACCTGGACTATTACCAGCGTTGGGCGAAGACTTGGGAGTTCCAGGCGCTGCTGAAAGCGCGTCCGGCCGCGGGGGACCGTGAACTCGGCGCTCGCTACTTGAGTACCATCCGTCCTTTTGTGTGGTCCGCGGTGGAACGCGAGGGCTTTGTGGAAGATACGCGTGCTATGCGCCGGCGGGTGGAAAAGCTGCTGGATCCAAAGAAAGCCGGGCGTGAAATCAAGCTCGGTGCCGGGGGACTGCGTGACGTGGAGTTTACCGTGCAGTTGCTGCAGCTGGTGCACGGCCGGGTCGATGAGAGCCTGCGGGTGCGCGCGACCTTGGATGCTTTGCAAGCCCTCATCGCCGGAGGCTATATCGGTCGCGAGCAAGGCGAGGAAATGGCGGACTATTACCGTTTCTTGCGCGTCATCGAGCATCGCACCCAGCTGGATCGGATGCGCCGTACCCACCTGTTTCCCCAGGATGCCCAGCTGCGCAGAGTCGCGCGTTCCATTGATGTGACCCGTTTTTCTGAAGGGGAGAAGCTGACCCAGGCTTGGCAGGAGGTGCGTCAAAAGGTTCGGGGGCTGCACGAGGAAATCTATTATCGCCCGCTGCTGCCCGCCGTGGCGAAACTATCGGCGGGGGTAGCGGCCTTGGATAGTGCCGCTGCGCAGTCCCGGCTGCAAGCTATCGGATACCGCGATTCCAAACGAGCCTTGGAGCACATCGAGGCTTTGACCACCGGGGTGAGTCGGCGGGCGGCGATTCAACGCCAGCTGTTGCCGGTGTTGCTGGATTGGCTGGCCGATGGGGTGGATCCGGACGGCGGTTTGTTGGCTTTCCGGCAAGTATCTGACGCTTTGGGGGACACGCATTGGTATCTGGGTTTGCTGCGTGATTCGGGTACGGCCGCCCGGAGTTTGACTCGGTTGCTGTCGTCTTCGCCGCTGGTGGCGGGGTTGTTGCCCGCTAATCCCGATGCCATTAAGTGGCTTGACGATGAGTCGCAGTTGCGCGGGCGGACTCGCGAGGAGCTGGAGCGCGAAATCCTGGCGTCTTTTGAGCGCCAACCTGATCTGGACAAGCAAGCCGCGCGGCTGCGGGCAGTGCGGGGTCGGGAGTTGTTGCGGGCGGCTATGGTGGACGTGCTGCAAGGCATTGACCCGCTGCGAACCGCTCAGCGTCTGACTGACGTGGGTGAAGTGGTCCTTGCCGGGGCTCTCGATTTGGCGTTGCGAAAGCTCAACGTGCAGCAGCCCCCGGCTGCGCCTAGTCACAAGGGTGGTGGGGAGCCACAGTCCTCGCAGGTTGCGTCGGCGACTCGTGCCCTGGCGTCCGGGGGATATTACGCCGACCACTTAGTCGTGGGGATGGGTCGGTTTGGTGGCGGTGAATCCGGCTATGCTTCGGACGCTGACGTGGTGTTTTACTATCGTCCGTGGCGAGAGTTAGGCAATCCGGCAGCAGGGTATTTGCCGACTGCGCCGGTGGCGGAATCCCCCGCAGAGGGTACAGAGACCGACCCCGCGGCGTCAGAAATCCGCAAACAAGCTGCGGCGGAGGCAGCGAGCCTGGTTAATGCCGTCAGCGCAATCTTGAACGGAGCCCAAGCCGGGGCCTGGCGCGTCGACACTGATTTACGTCCCGAGGGTCGCTCCGGGCCGGTGTCCAAGGACTTGGGGTTGCTGGAGGATTATTTTGCCCGGTGGGCTAGCGCTTGGGAGCGTCAGGCTCTGCTGCGGGCTCGTCCCGTGGTGGGTTCGCCGGCCTTGCGCACGGATTTTGCTGCGATAGTGGATCCGGTGCGGTTTGACACCCCGCCGGAGGCGAAAGAGCTGAAAGAAATTCGTCGCTTGAAAGCCCGCATGGAGGCCGAACGAATTGGCGGAGGCCAGGTCGCTGGTGCGGGCAAGACCGCGGCAGCAGTACGCCACGTCAAGCTGGGCCCCGGGGGATTATCTGATGTGGAATGGTCGGTACAATTATTGCAGATGTGCCATGCTAGCGACGTGCCGGGGTTACGTTGTGTGTCTACCGGAGACGCCCTGCGCGCGGCTGTAAGCGCGGGGCTGATTTCCGCCCCGGACGCGGAAACCCTGCGTACCGCGTGGATGATGGCCATGTCGATTCGCGCCGCCAATGTGCTGGGTTCGGGGCGGACTACCGGGAAAAAACTCGACGTGCTGCCCGTCGATCGTCTCTTGGTGACCACCGCGGCGTTGCTGGGCTATGCAGAGGGTGCTCACCAGGACTTGACAGACGACTGGATGCGCACCGCTCGCTTGGCCCGCGGGGTCGTGGAGCAAATCTTTTACGATTAACCCCTTGCCAACTCTCCGAAGAGAACTAAGCAACCGCTTACCTGCAAAATGCAACCATAAGTTGCGGAATATAGATTAGATTCAAGGTGGAGGTGCTGGAATGCAACTGGGGAATTTCTCACAATGATTTGAGGGTGCGATGGCACTCGAAAGAATCTAGGTTAGGAGCATTAGAAATGATAATGGCAGAGAAAATCATTCAGCTACGAAAGAAGAACGGTTGGTCACAGGAAGACTTAGCGGCCGAGTTAGGTGTCAGCAGGCAGGCGATTTCTAAGTGGGAGAGCGCCCGCTCAATACCGGACATTACACGAATTTTGGATATGAGCAAGATCTTCTCGGTGAGTACGGATTTCCTGGTCAAAGACGAACTGGAGATGTCCGATGCTACCCCATCTGTTCAGGAATCCACCGTCAGTGATGCTTCTCCCTCCGGGCTACGAGTCGTTTCCATGGAGGAAGCGGTAGGTTTGCTGGACGTGAAAACACAAAGTTCCAAACTTGCCGCCTGGGGAATCGCGCTGTGCATTTTTGGGGCTGCCTTTCTGGTGCTGTTTGCATTCCTCATTGATTTTCCGGGAGTGAGACTTTCGGAAAACTTAAGCTTAAGCATTGGTATGGTGGGAATGGTGATACTGGTAGGAACCGGCGTGGCTGCGCTCACTGCCTATGGAATGCGAGTTAAACCATTCGAATATCTGGAAAAGGAACCCTTTGAAACGGCTTACGGGGTGGATGGCATGGCTAAACAACGCCGAGAAAAATTCCATCAAACCTATGTCACCAAACTGATTGGCGCGGGAATACTGTGCATGGCAGCCGTTGTCATGGTGTTGCTCGGATCAATGTGGAGCGAAGATTCCTCTGGTAATACCACTACACTGGTCAGTTTGATACCCGCAGGGGTCGCTGTTGCCGGCTTCGCGGTGTACCTGCTCATCAGTGCGTCCATTCCGATGAGAGCCTTGCGTCAACTTTTACAAGAGTAATCCGTGGCGGCGCTGCTGGGTTATGCGGAGGGCGCTCACCAGGACCTGACCGACGACTGGATGCGCACCGCGCGCTTGGCCCGCGGGGTAGTGGAGCAAATCTTTTACGATTAGAGTCTTGCGGCGATGCTCTGCGTTTCTTAGGTTCCTGGTGATTGGGTCAACGCGCAAAAGTGTGGGTGCGGCGCGGCACATGGGGCACCCCGGGGGAACCTTAGTTTTCGGGACGTGAAAGATTAGTAAAACCCTTGACTCTCTAGAACCAGCGTGTTAGTTTTAAGACTAAACAAAATAGGTTTTTGGAAGGCTGTCATATCAGCGGGGAATAAAGCATAGAATCGCTGGTAATGAACGCCGCGAGTGTAAAGGAGCACAGATCATGCGTAAGCCGTGTAAAGAAGATAAGTTCTCTTTCGGGATTTGGACAGTGGGCTGGCAGGGGGTTGACCCATTCGGTGTGGCAACCCGGGAAGCCTTAGATCCTTGGGAATACGCCCAGAAACTTGCTGAACTTGGAGCCTGGGGAGTGACTTTCCATGACAATGACGTGTTCAATTTTTCAGCTTCGGAATCTGAGCGCCAATCCATCATTAAAAAGTTCAAAGAGGCTTGCGACCAGTCTGGTTTAGTTATCGAAATGGTGACAACCAATACGTTTACCCACCCCATCTTTAAAGATGGCGGGTTGACGAACAACGACCGGGAGATTCGTCGTTTCGGCCTCAAGAAAATTCTGAAAAACGTTGACTTGGCTGCGGAAATGGGCGCCTCGACTTTCGTCATGTGGGGAGGTCGCGAAGGTGCTGAGTACGATTCCTCCAAGGATCTTAACGCCGCCTTTGAACGGTATAAGGAAGGTCTAGACGCTGTTGCTGGCTACATCAAAGAAAAAGGTTACAACTTGCGCATCGGGCTGGAACCCAAGCCAAATGAACCTCGTGGTGACATCTTCCTGCCCTCGGTTGGTCACGCTTTGGCGCTAATTGCCCAGCTTGACAATGGGGACATCGTAGGCTTGAACCCGGAAACAGGCCACGAACAGATGGCAAACCTGAACTACAACCACGCTCTGGCTCAAGCGCTGAACGCCGGGAAACTTTTCCACATCGACTTGAACGGTCAATCGGGGCTGAAGTACGACCAGGATAAATGCTTCGGTCATGGAGACTTGGCCTCAGCTTTCTTTACAGTGGACCTGCTGGTCAATGGGTTCCCCGGCGGCGGGAACCGCTACGATGGCCCGATTCACTTCGACTATAAGCCCTCGCGTACTGAGGGATTCGAAGGGGTTTGGGCTTCCGCGGCGGCCAATATGGAAATGTATCTGATGCTGAAAGACAAAGCGTTAGCTTTCCGGGCTGATCCGCTGACCAAGGAACTCATGGAAGCGGCTTCAGTGTTCGAACTGGGCGAACCTACCATGAATGAGGGCGAAACCTACGCGGAGTTCATGAACAGTCCTACCGTTGACCCGGAGCAGGCCGCTCAGCGTGAATATCACTTCGTGGAGTTGTACCAACAAGCCATGCGTCACCTCGTAGGGTAGGGACTAGTCGAATTCGACTCGTCGTCTCACCCCCATGTGCGAATCATTTTCATAGATGTGCGGGCTTTAGGAGCAGAAAATGGCCGTTGTAGCTGGTGTGGACTCCTCCACTCAATCCACCAAGGTGTTGGTTTGGGACACTGAGAGTCAACAGATTCTTCGACAGGGAAGTGCGCCACATCCGGAAGGAACTTCAGTCAATCCGGAGCATTGGTGGGAAGCCTTTATCTCTGCGGCTAAACAAGCTGGGGGACTGGCTGATGTGGAAGCTGTTAGCGTGGGAGCTCAACAGCACGGTTTGGTCGCTTTAGATCAAAACGGGACTGTCGTGCGTGATGCGTTACTGTGGAACGATACCCGTTCAGCTGCTGCCGCTAAACAACTTGTGGAGGAAAAAGGATTAGATTTCTGGGTTGAATCCTGTGGTTGTGCCCCTGTAGCCTCATTGACTATTACGAAGTTGAGGTGGCTAGTTGATCATGAACCACAATCCTGGTCGCGTGTTGCCGCGGTTTGCCTACCTCATGATTGGTTATCTTGGAGAATACAAGGCAGTGCAGATATCCATTCACTGTTCACTGATCGCTCAGATGCTTCCGGTACTGCATATTTAGATACTCACACCGGTGAGTATCGGTATGATTTGCTGGCGCATGCTTTGCGAATTCCCGAGGACAAGGCACGTCAACTCGTCTTACCTAAAGTTGTATCTCCTCAGGAATTGGGCGGGGAAGTAACTCACGACATTCCCGAGATTGAGCTGAGAGCGGGAACAAAAATAGCTCCGGGTTGTGGGGACAATGCGGGTGCAGTTTTGGGCTTAGGTTTACGAGTTGGCGAAGCGGCTATTTCGATTGGAACCTCTTGTGTGGTTTCGGTAGTTTCCGATAAGCCGGTTATTGATAAATCTGGCTCTGTGACAGGATTCATGGATGCCACCGGCAATTGGCTCCCCTTGGCCTGTACTTTGAACGGAACTCAAGTAATGGACAAAACTGCGGCTCTCTTGGATGTAGATGTGTCTACTTTTGACCAGCTAGCCTTGCAAGTTCCCGATACGGACGGGCTAAAGATGATTCCGTATTTCCAGGGCGAACGTACTCCGAATTTGCCTAATGCCACTGCCGAAATCCGGGGAATGACTCTGAGAAACTATGACCCAGCCCACCTAGCCCGAGCCGCCGTGGAAGGGCTGGTGGGACTTATCGATTATGCCCTGCAGGCAATCCAAGGGTGCGGAGTTGAGGTTAACAAAGCTACCCTGATTGGTGGAGGAGCTAAATCTCCTGCCGTTACCCAGATACTGCCCTCTAAGCTTGGTATAGAAATCGAGGTGGCGCCACCGGGAGAATACGTGGCGTTAGGAGCGGCCAAACAGGCTGGTGACTTGATAAGATAACGCTGTTGGGGATTTCGGGTCCGTAAGGAGCGTTATGCAAGAGTTCGTCTCTGTTTCCACCCAGCGTGCCATGAACCTGAGACGAGTGCTCCATGAGGTGCTTTCTTCCGGTCCTGATGAAGCTCTCACTCGTGCCGCAATTGCTTCCCGGGTGCAAATAACCAGGGCTACGGCAACGCGACTTTCTGACCAGCTGGTCGCTTTGGGGTTAATTCAGGAGCTACCGCCCGTTATGACGGGCGGTCCCGGTCGTCCGGGCAGAGTCCTGGTGGGGAACAATAATTTAGTCTCACTGGGAGTGGATATTGGGGTTTCCGAAATTCGCCTGCTGGGGTTGGGCTTGGGAGGCCAGGAACTGTGCCGGAAACGATTTGAACTCGAGGTTCCATCCTTACCACCGGAGGAGGTTTTTTCCCGGGTCGGCCACGAGTTGAATGGGGTTGTTTCCCAGCTTTCCGTTAAAACAATAATTTTTTCCGTGACGGTGTCAGTGCCTGGCTTGGTTGACAGTGACAACAGGAGAGTCATCTATGCCCCGAACCTGGGGTGGTCTAACGTTGATGTGTGCCAACAGATAAAGCGTTCCATTCAGTTCCCGGTAAAGTCGATTGAAGTCCACAACGAGGCGAACATGGCGGCATGGGCCCAAGCGTGGAAACACCCGGGTTGTCCCTCTGGACTGGATACATTTGCCTATATCTCAGGCGGAATCGGGGTTGGCGCCGCCGTTGTGGAGAACCGGCAGCTCTATCAGGGCTGTCATGGCTGGGTGGGGGAAATCGGACACCTGACCATTGACCCGCGCGGAATTCAATGTAAATGCGGGGCGCAAGGTTGCCTGGAAAGATATGTAGGCCGGGAGGCATTGGAAACCCGGCGTGGGAATGAAGCTGCCTTAGTCGAGTCTGCCCGGGCATTAGGCCTGGCCATGGCAGCTCTAACTAATATCTTGGATGTGTCTCTCATCATCATCGGCGGAGATTTGACCAACTTTTTTGCTGAATACAAGGCCGAGGTAACCCGACTGATGCATTTGCACACCATCGCTGACGAGCAAAGATCCCTGCAAATTACCAGCTCAGCTTACGAGATGCCAACTGTGCGGGGAGCTGCCATCCGGGGGTTCCGAACGCTCCTGGATGCCCCTACCGAGTTCGGAAAATTCACCCGGTAGGGGACACCCACGCAGTTTTATCCCTTTGTGGCACCTCCGGCCAGACCCGCTACGATGTAGCGCTGCAGGAATATAAAGATCAGCAACACAGGCAACGCTATGACTGTTGCTACCGCCATTAGATCGTTCCAGTTGGTTCCGTACTGACCAATAATCCGGTTCAAAGCCACAGTGAGTGGTTGAATATTTTGATTTGTGGTTAAGGTCAACGCAAAGGTAAATTCTCCCCAAGCCATAAGGAAAGAGAAGGATCCAATCATGACGATTCCGGGTTTAATCGTTGGCATGACGATTCTAATGATAGTCTGTAAAGTATTCAAACCATCCAGCTGCGCCGCTTCTTCTACTTCATAAGGGAACTGTTTAAAGTACGGTCTTAGCAAAATGACAGCAAAAGGTAAAGTTACGGAAATATCCGCCAAAATGACCGATACGTATGTGTTTACCAAACCGACTTGTCGGAACATTACGAACATAGGAATTGATATGGCGATAGCTGGCAGTAATTGTACTACTGTTAACATAACCATCATTGAGGTAGTAGTGCGAGTCCGTAATCTCGCAACAGCGTAAGATGATGGAATAGCGATAACCAGGGTAAGCAAGAGCACCGAAACTGAAATGATTATCGAATTAAGCAGCGCGTTCCATGTGCCGTAATTTCCTGTGAAAACAGCTTTGTAAGAACCGAGGTAAAAGTCTTGCGGAATAAGCGTGGGTGGGTTAGCAAACATTTCCTTACCTGTTTTGAATGAAGTATTTATCATCCAATAAACAGGGAAGAGGTAGATGATAATTATAAGCCACCCAATCACAGATTTGAAAATAGTTGTTTTGCTCTGACTGGATAAACGAACATTATTCATCGTAAATCCTCCTCGTTTAGGGAACGTACATAGAACCAGGAAAGAACCAAAGGCAGTATTAAGGTAAGAACTGACGCTGCAGCGCCGTTACCGAACTGGAAGAGCTTGTATGTCTCCAGATAGGTGTAGACGGGCAGGGTAGTGGTGGCGTCTACCGGGCCGCCTTTGGTCATGGTATAAATCAGGTCAAAGACTTTGTAGGTGTTAATTACTCCAAGCAATAAGACAGAAATCGAGACCGGTTTCATCAGAGGGAAGGTAATCTTCCAGAACTGTTGCCACGGATTTGCCCCATCGACATGGGCAGCTTCATAAAGTGAATCGTCAATAGTATGAAGTCCGGAAAGCAACAGTAAAAGATTAAAGGGGATTCCGACCCACAGATTTGCAATAATGATTGCTAAAAGTGCGGTTGGACCTACTGTTAGCCATTTGATGCCTTCGTCAATTACTCCCATATTTATAAGGAGGTAATTTAAAATTCCGTAATCTGAGTCAAATATCCACTTAAATATGGTGCCAGTAACCACTGGCGGAAGTATCCAGCCGACAAGTAGCAAGGCTCGCATGACGCCGTTGCCTGGAAATGGTCTCCTGAAAAATAACGCCAAGGCAAACCCTATGACGTATTGAGTTATCAAGCATGCAATGGTGAAAATTAACGATAGAACCAGACCGTTCCAGAATCCGTGATCATTAAGAACTGTTGAGTAGTTCTTAAAATTATTGAACGTAAATGTTCTGGAAATTAGGTTCGCACCGTTAGCTTCTGTGAGACTCAGGAAAAAATTGTAGAAAAGCGGAAACGCCATGAATACGATGATGTAAATCAAGGCAGGAGTCGCCAAGAGCAGTCCCAGGCGTAGCTGGCTGTCCTGCTTTTTCTTAATTTTTCCGCTTGTCTTGTTGGATACTTCCGCTGACATGGTTACCCTAACTTTATTTCTTGGGCAAGAGTTCAGAAATAGTTGTTTCAGCATCCTTAGCGGCTATTTCAGGGCTCTTAGCTCCGGTTAAAGCTTCCTGGATGGAAAGCTGAACGGCTTCGGAAATCTTGTTGTAGTTCTCACCGTACGAGCGTGCATGCGTATCTTGCATTTGTTTTTCAAAGACTTGCATATTCGCATCGCTGGATAGCTTCAACTTTCCGGATAAATCCGGGCGGGGTGAGAGCTGTCCTGAGATATCGCAGAATGTCTGAACGCCCTTCTGAGAGGCCATCCACTTCACGAATTTCAGTGCTCCTTCCGGGTTCTTGGCACTCGCGAAAGCCACGATGTTTTCACCGCCCAGACCGGTCGCAACACGTTGTCCCTTCGGTAAAGGAGCTACGCCCCACTCAAAGTCAACGTCCTTCAGGTTGGAAATCTCCCACGGACCGTTGACCATCATTGCCACTTGTCCTGTCGTGAACTGGGTGCGGGCATCTTCCTGGGAATAGTTAGATACGGCCGAGGACATAGCGCCATCGTCAATCATCTTTTTGAGGAAGCTCAAGGCTTCGCCACCGTACTTAGCGTAATTGTCAATGTCGCCGCCGGCTTGCCAAACAAAGGGCAGTACTTGGAAAGTCCCTTGTTCATTCTTGACACCTGAAATCGCCAAGCCGGATTTTCCACCGGTAGCAAGTTTCTTGGCTGTGGTGGCCAATTCCTCCCAAGTACTTGGCGGCTCCGTGATACCGGCTTGGGCAAACATAGTCTTGTTATAGAACAAAGCCAGGTTATTTGAGTTCATGGGAAGCCCAAACGTTTTGCCGTCCAGTTGCGTAGAGTTCCACGGTCCTTCGAAGTATTCGTCTTTCAGCGAAGACACTTCCGAGGTAATGTCTTGGAGCAGACCGAGGGCAGCAAAATTCTGGTTGTCTACGTTGTCGATAATGGCCACATCAGGCACTTCGCCACCTACACCGCCTTGGACGATAGATTTGGATAAATCTCCAAAAGCAAATGAGGTGCGTTTAATCTTTAAATCAGGATTCTCAGATTCAAAGGCCTTGACGGCTGATTCCATTGCTTCATTGGAAACTCCTTGGCCCTCATAATCCCAGACTTCAATTTCCCCTGAGCTGCTGGCGGAGCCTCCTGCTGAGCTACAAGCAGTTAGGGCACCGCTCATCGCTACTAGAGCTGCGGCGGCCAAGGCAATAGCCCGCTTTCTCATACTGACTTCCATAGTCCTCTCCTTCGTATTAGTTACTTGTTTGTTTCAATGAATTGATAAGATATTACACGCTTGTTACCGACATCTGGCCCGGTTTGCGGCAGTATTCTTAGCCCGGAAACGACTTCTGGACAGAAAGACTCATCAGTTACCTGCCCACTGACTACCTGAACATCTTGCTTGGTGACAACACAAACGGACCAAGTTTTCTCTGATTCGCTGAGAATTTCAACTTCCGGACCCCTGCGGGAAATGTGGAACAACTCATCGTCATACTGGCCGGGCACTCTGAGCGTAGTTTCGCCCGGTGGCGGATTGAAAATGTAGAGGCAGACGCCCTCGTTCCAGTCGTAGTCAGGTCGTTTCGAGTTAGCGCCTAGAGGCAGCACCGTGCCGTCTGGAATCATCACTGGAAGAGAATCCAGCTCGTGAGTTTCGGTATGCCAGCCAAGCTGGTCTTTGCGGGTGCCATCCAGAAAGTTAGTCCAACCCGCGGTCGGTAGGTAGTACTGAACAGTCCCTTCATCGGTAAACACCGGGGCAACTAAGATTTTGTCACCTAAATAGTACTGGGTATCGACGTTTGCTGAACCTCTGTCTTCGGGATGTTCCAGTATCATGTGGCGTAACATCGGGGTCCCGGTTTGGCTCGCTTCTCGAGCGATTGTCATCAGGTAAGGCATGAGGCGATTTTTCAAAGCGGTGAAACGCTGGGCAGTCTTGACTGCCGCATCCCCATAAATCCAAGGTACCCGGTAAGAGGACGAGCCGTGGAGTCGTGAGTGGGAAGATAACAAACCGAAAGGCAGCCATCGAATAAACACGTTCGGGTTGGGTTTTCCTTCGAATCCGCCCATGTCGTGGCTCCAATACCCGTATCCGCTCAGTCCAAGCGACAGGCCGCCGCGGAGAGTCTCGCCCATAGACTCAAAAGTCGGTTCGCTATCTCCGCCCCAATGCACCGGGAATTGCTGGCCACCAGCGGTGCCAGATCGCGCAAACACGATGGCTTCCTCGTGCCCGCGAGCCTCTTTGAGGGCTTCAAAAACAGTCTGGTTGTAGAGGTGCGTGTAATAGTTGTGCATCCGTTCGGGATTAGCGCCGTTATGCCAAACTACGTCCGTAGGGACCCGTTCGCCGAAATCGGTTTTGAAACAGTCTACTCCTTGTTTAAGCAAAGTTTTCAGATGTTCTTTGTACCATTGCCTAGCGTCAGGATTGGTGAAGTCTACCCACGACATACCGGACTGCCAATGATCCCATTGACGCACTGAGCCGTCGGTTTTCTTCAGGAAATACCCTTTGTCTTTCCCCTCTTGCCAAATTTCACCCTGTTGACCAACGTAGGGGTTAATCCAGACACAAACTTTTATACCCCGTTCGTGCAGCCTACGCAGCATACCATGCGGGTCTGAGAATTTTTCCGGATCCCACGTGAAATCGCACCAGTGCGAGGGGCGCATCCAGTAGCAGTCGAAGTGCATCACCGAGAGGGGGATGCTAAGTTGCTCCATCTGATCGATGAAACTGTTGACCGTATCCTCTGAATAATCGGTGGTGAATGAGGTCGAGAGCCACAATCCGTAAGACCAGGCAGGAAGCTGGGGAGGACGACCGGTCAATTTCGTGTATCGGTTCAAGATTTCTTTGGGGGTAGGGCCGTAGATGACGTAGTACTCCAAGAATTCCCCTGGAACTGAGAACTGAACGCGCGTGTTAACCTCTGACCCGACTTCAAAAGAAACTTTTTCAGGGTGATTTACAAAAATTCCATAACCGCGATTTGTCAGGTAAAACGGAACATTGATGTACGTTTGTTCGGAAGCGGTGCCCGCGTCTGCGTTCCACATATCCACAATCTGGCCGTTTTTCACTACCGGTCCGAAACGTTCACCCAGGCCATAAACGGATTCCCCGGGCTGTATTACCAGCTGTTCATGGAGGTATTTTTCTCCTGTCGGGGAAATCGCAATACCTTCGCACCGTAACTTTGACCGTGTAAGTTCGTGGTCAGGACTGGTGAAAACGAGGTTGTAATCGTCAGCGCCTGAAATTTCAGCCTGTAAATCACCTGCTATTACCACAGCACGTAGGTGCTCTTTATCTGCTTGTACTTGCCCGAAAGCCTCAGTGTTAAGCGCAAAATGAGGTTCGGGTTCCAGGTAACCGCGGTAGTGCTCGAGCCTAACTTTGATTATTCCGTCGGATACAGGTGTGAGGCTGATGGTCAACTGGGTCGAGTCGAGTTCGTCTCCGCGTTTATTCAATATCTTGGTGGAAGCGACAGCTCTCACCGTTTCGTTTTTCACCTGTACGTCTACTATCTGGCGGGGGTGAAATACTTTCCATCCATCGCGATTCAACCAATAGCCGTCAGTAAACTTCATTGTCCCTCCCTCGAGGTTAGGTTATGCGTTGCCGGCTACTTCATTGGATGCCAGGCAATCAAACTCGTTGTTGCAAGATTACTCTACGCAAGCAATTAAGTCAAGACTTAAAACAAAATACTTTATTGTTGCAATATCGCGGAAAACTTGTCCTGGTGTGAGGGATCTAGGTTTCATTGAGATGAGTATTTTAATTTCTACCCCGGCTGCTCCTGAACCTCGCTGGCCTCGCCGGGGCAAGAATTGATATCGCTTTTTCGGCCTAGAATGGAACGTCAGTCTGCCAAATCAGTCCGGAGCAGGAAAACGCGCTAAGGTGGGATGGGCACAGAAAGGAACAACGTTGCGACTGGTATTGATTCGTCATGGACAAACCGACTCGAACCTCTCGGGGGCTTTGGATACGGCTTGGCCGGGGCGTTCTTTAAACGCCACGGGGCGCGAGCAGGCAGCGGCTTTGGTTGAGAAGTATCACCAGCTGGTGGGGGTGGCTCCGCAGCGTTTGGCCAGCTCCTTCATCCTCCGGGCGCGCCAAACCGCCGAGCCGCTGGCTCAGGAATTTAGCCTTCCCGTACAGGTAGACCCCGATTTTCGCGAAGTGAGAGCCGGACTGCTGGAAATGTCCACGACCCAACAGGACACCAGAGAATACCTCTATACCGCTATCGACTGGGGGACCGGCAACCTGGACCGGAGGATGCCCGGAGCGGAAACCGGGGCCCAAACTTTGGCGCGTTTCGACCGGGGCATTGCGCGGCTGTGCGCCGGCTTGGAGGACGATCCGCAGGCCACAGTGGTGGTCATCATCCACGGCGCGATTATGCGCGTGTGGGGCGCAAACCGCATCGAGGGCCTGACCCTTGACCTGTTATCGCAGTTCCCTTGCCTAAACTGTTCCCTCACGATGGCTACCGGCAGTCCGACCGCCGGTTGGAAAGCCGAGTTATGGTCGGATCGTAAAGTGGAGGATTGGCCGGTGGTACCCGGAGCTCAGCCGCGCACCTCCAAAGAAGCCCGCGAACAACTGGAAGCCGTGTTGTTCAGCTGAGCCACCCGGCCAGTATCAACGACGCGACACCGTCCCGGAAACCTGCAGAACAGAAAACCTAGAACCGTGAACACCCTAGCCAAGTTAACAATTATTCAGGCCGTTATCCTGGTGATTCAGATTATCCTGTACTTCGGCTCGGAGCGTTTCCAGCAAGTGTTTCATAATCCTCAACGCCGGCTGGATCAGCGTATCCCGCGCATTCCCGCTTTTGTCTATCCCTATGTGCTGTGGTTTCCACTCATCGTGATATTCCCGATTGGGTTGTACTATTTTTCACCAGGCAACTGGGTGGCGCTCCAGATAGCGTGGATATTTTGCGTGGTCATCTCAGTTGTAGCCTACCTGGCGTATCCCACGACCTTTCAGCGTGAAAAGCTGGGTCAGGGCAGGACCGAGCGCGTGTTAGCGCTGGTCTATAAGACGAGTTATCGCGGGGTCAATTGCGCCCCCAGCCTGCACTGTTCCACCTCGATGATGATTGCTTTCGTGGCTGTGGTGACCAATCAAATGCCTTGGTGGCTACGAGTCATTTCGCTGCTGGTGTCTCTGGCCATTATCCTGGCTACCCAGTTCACCAAGCAACACGTGCTGCTGGATTTGCTGACAGCCATTCCGGTTGCGGCAGTGTCGCTGGCCATCGGTTTCGGCGTGGCGGCAAACGGCGGAACAGAGGTGATTCAGGCGTGGTTTGGCCTATAGCTAGAGCACTTTCGAGACGAACTCGCGGGTGCGGGCCTCGCGGGGATTATCCAACACCTCGGCGGGACTGCCGATTTCCATGATTTGTCCCTCGTCCATGAAAGCCAGGGTGTGACCGACCTCGCGGGCAAAACCGATTTCGTGGGTCACCACCATCATGGTCATGCCGTCCCTCGCCAAATCTTTCATGACCTGCAGCACTTCTCCGACCAGTTCGGGGTCGAGGGCGGAGGTCGGTTCGTCGAACAGCATCAGTTCGGGGTCCATCGCCAAAGCGCGGGCAATCGCCACCCGCTGCTGCTGGCCGCCGGATAGCTGAGACGGGTAGTGCTCCATTCGGTCGCCCAGACCGACCCGATCAAGCAGTTGCCGAGCCTGCGCGATAGCTTCGTCCCGAGACTTCCGCAAAACGTGAACCGGGGCTTCCATGACGTTTTCAAGGGCGGTCTTGTGGGGAAACAGGTTGAAACGTTGGAATACCATGCCGATACGTTCCCGTTGGGCGGACACGACTTTATCGGGCAGCTCGCGCAGAACCGTGTTTCGCTCCGTCAAAGCGCCGGTTTTCAGGTACCACGAGCGTTTCCGACCCGGTAGCGGGGCCTTTTCCTCGGACATACCCAACAGTTGACCGTCCAAGTAAATCCGTCCCGAAGTGATGGTTTCCAGCTGGTTAATGCAGCGCAAAACTGTAGATTTGCCCGAACCGGAGGGTCCAATGAGAACGCAGACCTCGCCCTTGTGAATGTCTAAGTCAATGCCTTTCAACACGTGCAGGTGACCGAAGTACTTGTGGACATTGCGCAAAGCCACCATGGTACCTGCTACATCAGCGGGGGCGGGCACCAGATCTCCCGGCTGCAAATCCGGGAAAGCATCGACGATGCCCCCGTGGTCTGCAGTGTCCAGAGGACTGTTTGTCATCAGGTCGTTACTCAAGATTTCACATCCAATAGCGTTTTCGTTTCCGGGGCTGCGCTGAGAGTTTTGTGGCGCGGCGAAGTGGTGGCTTGTTGAGCGTTAAAGCCTTTGCCAAAGTATTTCTCAAGGTAGTATTGGCCCACCATCAGGATTGAGGTGATGAGCAGATACCAGATGGCGGCGCAAATCATCATCGGCACCGGCATGAAAGTCAGGCGTCCGAGGTTTTGGGCCTGGAAGTTTAGCTCCAAGGTAAACGGAACCACCGAGACTAGGGAAGTCGTTTTCAGCATGGAAATCGTTTCGTTGCCGGTGGGCGGGACAATGACGCGCATGGCTTGGGGAATGATGATGCGTCGCAAAATCATGCCGCGTTTCATGCCTAGCGCGGTCGCCGCCTCCCACTGTCCGGGATTGACCGAGTTCAGCCCGGCGCGCACGATTTCAGCCAGGTAGGCGCCCTCGTTCAAGCCCAGTCCCAGCATGGCTGACCAGAACATGTTTAGCACCAGCTTCGTTTCCACCGCAAACAGCTGAGGTCCGAAAGGAATCCCCAGGGTAATCATCGGGTAGAGCGTCGGCAACAAGCCCCAAAAAATCAACTGGGTGTAAATCGGGGTGCCGCGGAAGAACCAGATATAGAACCAGGCAACGCCTTTCAGCACCGGGTTCGGAGACTGGCGCATGACCGCCATGGTAATAGCCAGGGTGACGCCGATAGTCATCGCTCCTACCGTCAGCGCCAGAGTGAAACCGATGCCTTTAATCAAGTTCGGGTGCGTCAAGTACGCCCACACCATTTCCCAGTGGTAGTTGGGGTTGGTGAAGAGGGAATTAATCAGCCCCAACACCACCAGTGCGACCACCGCCACGCTGACCCACCTGCCCAAACGGAACACCGGTCGGGGGTGATTGAATTCTAGGTTGTCTTCGCTCATGCGTTTACTCCCTTCGATTCGTTTACTTTGTGCAGTCTCACCGATACGGTTTTCGTTCAGAAGCCCGGGGCGGAAAGTGAGACGTGAAAAGGCTGGGATGCCGGGTTACTTTCCTACGGAAGTTTTCAGTTCCACCGCGTCGTACAGGCCCGCGCCAGCGCCGTAGTTATCCATAATTTCGCGCAGTTTACCCGAGGCCAGCAGGGAATCCATCGCCGCCTTAATCGCGGCAGACAGTTCTTGATTCTGGTTATCCACCACAATCCCGATGGGGCTGGGGTCCAGAATCTCGCCGACTTGCTCCATCTGGCCGCGGGTCTGTTTCACGTAATAGGTCGTGACCGGATCATCGGCGAGCATGGCTTGATACTGGCCCGAAATGACTTTCGGGAACACATTAGACAGCAGCTCTTCCTTTTGAATTACGACTGGCGGTTTGCCGCTGGCTTCGCACTGTTCGCTCATTTTCGGCAACAGTTCCGTTTCCTGCAGTGTACCGGTTTGAACCCCGATGGTTTTGCCGCAAACGTCCTTGGGGTCAAAGCCCTGCGGGTTGCCTTTCGCCACCGCGAACAGGGAGCCCATATCCATATAGGCCAGCATGTCGTAGTTAGCAACGCGTTCTTCCGTAACTGTGAACGACGATGCCCCTAAATCGTAAGTCGTGCCAATCTTGGGCAGCAGCGCTCCGAACGCTTCGGTAGTGGTGGTGCCGTCCTCGAGACCCATAGTCAGGGCAATGGCTTTCACCATGTCCACTTCGTAGCCGGTGGGGGTAGTGCCGTCCTCCATCAGGAATTCCGCTGGGGCATAGCTGGTAGAAGCGCCGTTGCGCAGCACTCCGCGTTCTTTCACGTCGGCGGGAACCAGCTCTTCTACCTTGGGGTCGGGCTTAATCGTCGAAAAATCGAAAGCGGCGGTGGAATTGGATTGCGGATTGGCAGCATCGTCGCTACCTGCGTTTCCTGTGGAAGCAGTGGAGCATCCGGCTAAGCCCAGAGAGGCTGCAGCTAGAAGCATGGCAACGGTAAGACGACGCATGAGATTCTCCTTGTTGACGGTCGTGTAAATGAACTATCGGTATAAATTTACAGAGCCATGCAACTTTATGCAAGTCTTAGCGCATAAAAAAAGAGAAATTGTAATAATTTTTCATCCTGCATATCCGGGGATAGCCGTGGATAAATTTTATCCGTACAAAGCGCGCCGATTAGGGCGAACCCGGTAGGGATCAATCCCTTTGGGGATGGGCAGCCCCTGATTGCGGTGAATCGCGAGCAGTCGTTTTTGCACCGCGGGAATCTCGTTTCGATTCAAAGCGCGTGGCGCTTTATACATGGCTTTCATCACGTGTTCCAAGCGAACCTGGCCGTCTTCAGTACCGCATTCCACGGCATGTACCGGCACCTGAGCAACGACCCGCGTGGTCTTTTTCATCTCATCGTTGAGCAGCTTGCTGGCGCGAGTGTGCGGTCCCTCACTGACCAGGAAAATCCCGCGAGGCCCTACGAAACGCCACACCAAGTCCTGATCCTTGTTAACCGCAACGGGCTCTTCCTCGGCAAACCAGGACCGGCGCAGCAGCTGGCGCAGCGCCCCGACACAGCCCTTCATGCCTTCAATCTGGCGCAGCATAGCCCGTGACAAAAACGCGGAAATCCAGGCCATCGGCACAACCATCAGCACTAGAACAATGGTGATTGCCCCCATAATCCAGTGTTTGCCCGCAATCATGTACCACACGGTCAAGGCTTCCGCCACTACCAGAGTCGCCAAAATCGCCCACACAATCCACGGGAAGGACCGCCTCACAATGGTGAAAGAGTCCTTTAAGTTTTGGAATATATTGCGTTTCTTCCCGGAGGTGTCGCCCCCGGTCGCGGTGTTGTTTTTCTTAGCCATCGCCTTTATCTTAGGGGATTTTTGCTCTCGGGGTAAACCGAGTTCTGCCGCCGTGTCCAAAGTTATCCACAGGTTTGAAAATGTCTGTTGATTTTAGTTGATGTAGTTAGATATATATTGAGCTATGGAACTTGTTGGCTATGTCTTATATGAACCAGTTGGGTTTGGTAAAAGCGGCCCCATGTGGCGGGTAGTAGACGACCAGGGCGGTACCCACGCGCTGCAGCTGTTAGGCGGCACGCTGTCGGCTCAGCTGGAGTCCCGACTGCGGACGTTGCGAAAGGTATCGTGCTCGAACCTGCTGAAACTCCACGAGTTGCGCAAACTGACCGATGGCCGCTACGTGGCTATTTTTGAGTATCTGGACGGGCAAGACCTGGAAGTGTTGCGGGCGGGACGCGAGTTCAGTACGCCGCAGGTCAACTTCATCGCGCTGTCCCTGGCTCGAGGTTTGGCGGCGCTGCACGAGGTCGGTTTGAGTCACGGAGACGTTTCGGCGGCGAATCTGATGGTGACAGCACAAGGCCGGGTGGTTCTGGTAGACCTGCTCGGTGACGTGGGGACGACCCGGGCGTTTAGCGCGCCGGAAACGGAGGGGCTCACCTGGAGCACCGCGGCAGGAGAATCCTCTGGAGCGGCGGCGGCATCCGCTGTTGCTACCGGGGTGTGTGTGGCGGAGAATCAAGCCGGTGATGTGTATGCGATGGCGCAGGTGCTGCTGGCATTGGGGATGGACGCGGGTCTATTGAAAGCTGCGTTGAACCCGGTGGCGAGCGCGCGACCCAGCGCGGGGGAACTTGCCGAGGCGTGGGAGAGTCTGCCGTGCTGTGGCATTGACCTGCTGGGCGGGTCAGAGCTGATGGCGGCACGGATGCGGGCCGCGGGACGAGACGTAGCTACTGAGCTGGTTTCGCCATCGCGCCGTCCGATGCCAGCGCGGCGCCAACGCCACGAAACTCGCCCGCCCAGCCCGATATTGCGCTGGGGACTGCCGGCTTTGGCGGGAGCGGCGCTGGCGCTGGGAACGGTCTTGTTTCCGCGACTGGCAGAGCTACCAAGCGCGGCCCAAGCGTTGCCCGCACAGTCCGCAAAACCGAGCACGGCGGCGCTTTTGACGGATAACTCCGCGCCCAGCACTGGCGCGAGGCAAAAAGGCCGCTCCAACACGTCAAACTCGCCGCACCACACTGCTGCGTCCCAGCCCGATGCGATGATGCCATCCGAAAGCCTCGCGGAACCGGCAACTCCCGCAGTCACGTCACCAGCTACACCACCGGCTGACCTGCTGCCTAATTCACCGGATAGTCAAGCGAAAACCCCGAACTTGCGCGATCCCATCACGGACGATGCTTCGGCCCAGGAAATCCTGCAGCTGTTACTGACCAAACGCGATGCGGCCCTGACACGCCAGGACCGGGCGGCTTTAGAGAAACTCAGTGTCAAGGATTCGATAGCCGGGTCTGCCGATGCGAGTTTGCTGGCCACTTTGCAGGCCAGTCAAGCCCAGGTTGAGGGCCTGTCCACCGCGGTGAAGTCAGCGACTATCGTGGCGGGCAATAAGGGCGGCGCCGGCAAGAATACGCGTTCAGTGCGTCTGCAGGTGACTCTGACGCAAGGCGCCTACACCCAAATTGACCGTATCGGGAACCGTCACCAAATCGCGGCGATTCCCGATACGGAATCAGAGATTTTGTTATCCGGCAATCCGTGGAAGATTGCTTCGGTGGTCCGACTCGATTGAGCGGGTTATTTCGTGAATCCGGCTCTAGCCCACGTAGGCCAGTACGGTGCCGACGTCTACGGTTTCGTCTTCGGTGACGACGATTTGGGTGATGGTGCCGGCTATGGGTGAGGGGATTTCGGTGTCGACTTTGTCGGTGGAGACTTCCAGGAGAGGTTCATCCAGGGCGACGGTGTCGCCGACGTTCTTTAGCCATTTCGTGACGGTGCCTTCGGTGACGGATTCACCTAACGCCGGCATCTTAATGGGCTGACCCGTTCCGCCCGCTGCCGGGGCAGCAGGAGTTGCCGGAGCTGCAGGAGCGGTCGGTGCCGCCGGAGCCGCTGGGGCTGCAGGGGCGGCAGGAGCAGCCGGAGCCGCCGGCGGGACTGGAGGAACTGGGGGAGCTGGAATAGTCGAGGGAGCTGGCGCGGTCGGTGCCGCCGGAGCCGCTGGAGGAACTGGGAGAGCCGGAATAGGCGGTGCTGCGGGTGCCGCGGGTACTGCCGGAACGACCGGGGCTTGTGGCGCTGGCGCGGAACCTTGATTATGCGCAAAGGCTTCCGCTACCTCGGCAAACAGCTGCGCCAGGCGAGCCATATCTAACTCTCCGCCTGTAGCTGGGGTACTGGGTGTGTCCGCAGCCGGAACTGGCAAAACCGGCGGCGTCGGAATTGCCGGAGCGGCCGGAACTTCGGGAACCGGCGGAACAGGTGGCGTAGCAGCCGCGGGAGCCGGCGGCGTGGGCAAAGCTGGAGGAGTTGCAGGAATTGCAGGCGGCACGGGAGGCTGGGGCTGGGCTGCAACGCTACCCGCGGCATCTAAAACATCTTGCTTGCGGATACGTCCGCCTACACCGGTGCCGTGCACCTTACTGAGGTCAACTCCCTTTTCGGCGGCCAATTTCCGCACAATCGGGGTCGCGTATTCCGCCTGATTACCAGCAGGTGTCGCCGGAGCTGCTGGGGCAGAAGGCGCGGCCGGAGTCGCAGGGGCTACCGGGGCAGCGGGCGCAACGGGCGCCGACGGCGGGGCAGGGGTCGAAACCGCGGGCGGAACAGGAGCCTGCGGTGCTTGTGGTGCCGCCGGAGCTGCGGGGGCTGCGGGAACCGCTGGCGGAACAGGCGCAGCGGGTGTCGAAACTTCCCCGCCGATGTAGGCCAGGATGGTGCCGATGTCTACGGTTTCGTCTTCGGTGACGACGATTTGGGTGATGGTGCCGGCTATGGGGGAGGGGATTTCGGTGTCGACTTTGTCGGTGGAGACTTCCAGGAGGGGTTCATCCAACGTGACAGTATCGCCGACGTTCTTTAGCCACTTCGTGACGGTGCCTTCGGTGACGGATTCACCCAAGGCCGGCATCTTAATGGGCTGACCCGTTCCACTCACCGCCGGAGCCGCCGGAGCTTGTGGTGCCGCCGGAACTTCTGACACGGCCGGAGCCGCCGGGGCTGCCGGAGGAATCGGTGGAACCGGAGGAGCCGGAATTTCCTCAGCCTTCGGAGGAATCGGCGGAACTGTCGGATAGGACCACTCAACCTGCGCGCCGCCATCGCTACCAGCGGTGACGGTGGAAGGAATTTCGGGATTCGGCAGCTCTGGAACCGCCGGGGCCGCCGGGGCCGCCGGGGCGGCACTGACTTCTGAAGCCTCGCCGACTTCAGCCAAAATGGTACCCACATCGACCGTTTCGTCCTCTGGCACCAAAATCTTGGTCAGCACGCCCGCAACGGGACTGGGTATCTCGGTGTCGACCTTATCTGTCGAGACCTCCAGGAGGGGTTCGTCTAGGGCGACAGTGTCCCCGACTTTCTTTAACCAAGCCGTCACGGTACCTTCGGTCACCGATTCTCCGAGCGCGGGCATTGCAACTGATTGAGCCATTATTTCGTCCTTCTCCTTTGATTGACTTTTCTCGAGGTTCAGCCGTGCAGCGGCTTGCCAGCCAAAGCCATCGCCGCTTCACCAATCATCTCGTTTTGAGTCGGGTGGGTGTGCATCAGGTAAGCCAAATCCTCGGCATCAGCTTCCCAGTTCACAATGAGCTGACCCTCACCAATCTGTTCCCCGATACGTTGACCCAAAGCGTGGAAACCCACAATCGGACCGTCCTTGACCTGTACCAGCTTCACGAACCCGGCGGCTTTCAGCATTTGCGACTTCGCATTGCCCAACATATTGGACTGCTTCGAGATGACATTGTCCGCGCCGTAAACTTCCTTGGCTTTCGCCTCGGTCAAGCCCACGGAGGCAATTTCGGGTTCGCAGAACGTTACGCGCGGAATGTTGTCATTGGGCACGACACGCGGGTTCAGTCCTGCGATTTCCTCGGCCACAAAGACCCCCTGCATCGTGGCGCGGTGCGCCAGCTGCAGACCGGGCACAATGTCTCCGACTGCATAAATATTCCCCACTCCGGTGTGCAGGCGTTCGTTGGCTAACACGAAACCGCGATCCATCGGGATGCCCTGAGCCTCATAACCCATGTTCGCTGTGTTCGGGCCTCGTCCAATCGCTACCAGCAGGTAATCAGCACGGAGACTCTGACCGTCCTCGGTGTTGACCGTTACCCCGTACCCGTCCTCTATAGCGTTCTTAAACCGGGTGTTAGTCATGAACTTAATCCCGCGCGCTTTGAAAGCCTTTTCCAAGCCCTTAGAAATGTCCTCGTCCTCGTTAGGCACCAAGTGCGGCAAAGCCTCAACGATGGTGACGTCTGCCCCGAAAGACTTCCACACGGAAGCAAACTCAACGCCAATGACCCCGCCGCCCAAAATGACTACTGAACTGGGAACATGATCGAGGAACAGGGCGTGCTCGGAACCGATAATGCGTCCGCCCAAGTTCATTCCCAACGTCTTGGTGACGGAACCGGAGGCCAAAACGATGTTCTTGCCCTTGAGCACCCGGTCTCCAGCGGTGACCGTATCGACTCCGCTGAGCACGCCGTGAGCGTTGACGAACTCGACCTTGTGGCTCTTAATCAACCCGGACAGGCCACGATGCATTTTGTTGATGATTCCGCTCTGGAACTCCAGTACCTTAGCCATATCGACGCCGTTAAAGGCGGAAATGACTCCCCAATCCGAGGACTCGTGCACGGTATCAGCAACTTCCGCGGCTCTCAGCAAAGCCTTGGTCGGTATGCAACCGCGGTGCAAACAGGTGCCGCCAACTTTGTCCGCTTCGACCAGAGCGACGCTCATTCCCAGAGAAGTTGCTCGCAAAGCACAAGCGTAACCGCCATTTCCGCCGCCTAAAATCACTACATCGTATTGTTCTTCGCTCAATGTTCAACTCCAGTTCTGTCAAAGGAACAAAATTCTCAGCAGGTTCATTCTTTCACTAAACGTTTTACATGTGTTAATGCAAACAGGGTGAGAGAAAACTGCCGTTAGCGTCCCATTTCGGCAATGACCCGCAGCAGGGTACGCACCCCGTAACCAGTACCGCCTTTCGGGGTGTATCCCCATGCTGAACCGGTATTAAAGCCCGGACCGGCAATATCGATATGCGCCCACGGGGTGTCCCCGACAAACTGTTTCAGGAAAATTCCGGCCACCAGCATGCCGGCTTCGCGTTTCGAGGAAGAATTCGCGATGTCAGCCACGTCAGAATGCAAGTGCTCCAACAGGTATTCGGGCAGCGGTGCCGTCCAAGCCGGTTCCCCGACCGCAACGGAGGCGTCGCGTATCCAGTCCTTTTGGCACCCCATCACTCCGGCGATGCGGGTACCAAAAGCCACTCTCTGCGCACCGGTCAGGGTAGCCATATCAATGACCAAGTCCGGGTGCTGCGCCACCGCCATAGTCAGACCGTCTGCCAGCACCAAACGCCCCTCCGCATCGGTGTTGGTGATTTCCACGGTTTTCCCGCTTTTCATCGTGATGACGTCATCGACCCGCGACGCGTTGCCGCTGACCAGGTTTTCCGCCAAGCACAGCCACGCCGTAACTTTCACCGGCAGACCCATTTCCGCCGCCGCTAAGCACACCGCTCCCATGGTGGCGGCGCCGGTCATATCCGATTTCATGGTGACCATGGAAGTGCTCGGTTTTAAGCTGTAGCCCCCGGAATCAAATGTGATGCCCTTACCGACCAGGGCGATATGAGCTTTCGCCCCCTCGGGCGCGTAGGTCAACTTCACCAGGCAGGGCTTGCGTTTGGAGCCTTTCCCTACCGCGACGAGGCCGCCAAAGCCCTGGTCCTTGAGGTCGCGGTAATTCCACTTTTCAAAGCTGACTGGCAGGTTCTTGCTGGCTTTCTGAAACGCTTTGGCCATGGATTCGGGGTAGAGCTCAGATGGCGAAGTGTTCACAAGGTCGCGGACTCGCGTGACCGCCTTGACGGTGGTTTGCAGTTGGGCCCGCTCCGTGTCACTGAGAGCATCGTGAGCCGGAATGCACAGAGTTTTCAGGGTTTTGGTGGGTTTGGACTGATACTTTCCAAAACGATAGGCCCCCAGAAGCGCCCCCTCGACCGTGGCCAGGACTTCCTCACGGTTCTTTGTGGGGAAAGAAAAAGCGAGTTCTTCACTGGACACGCTACGGGTCACGTTGCCGGCCGCTTCGCGGAAGTTCTGGAGCGTTTCGGCGGTATTTTTCGGTGAGCCGACTCCGACAAACACGACGAACGCGGCGGAAAAATCATGCGGGGAGGGAACCCTGTTGACCTCTCCGAGTTTTCCGGTCACTCCGGCAGCGCGGGCAAAATCCCGCAGGGCGGGAAAAGTGGGAACCTGCAGTTCCTTGCCTTCTTTGGCGACAGCAAGCACCAGGGGAGTGGACAGGGCGGGCAAATCTTTAGAAAAAACATCAATCTTGGTCATACCTGAATCCTACGTCCTTTTTCGGGTTGGTTTGCGGTTTTGTCCCCCGCCAAGGGGCTCGGCCCGCGGGTCCGCGATGTCGAAACGGGTGCGCCGTGAATTAATAATTCGGGATTTTCGGGACGGTTTTGGCGCATAAGAGCGAAATTAACCGGAATTTAACTGCGATTTCTGATGATTTATAGGTGTGTTTCAGGTAGGTTTTAAGGGCTGGTCGACATTTTTGACCGGGTTCCGCAGTGCATTCACTGCCGGGATTGAATAACTAAAGAACCTACATGTGCACAGAGTTGCACAAGATGGAGGAAACTGTGACTGTCCGTGTTGGCATTAATGGCTTTGGCCGTATTGGTCGTAACTTCTTCCGCGCCGCCCTGGAGCAGGGCGCGGACATCGAGATTGTTGGCGTGAACGACTTGACCGACAACCATACCTTGTCTCACCTGTTGAAATATGATTCGGTGACCGGCCGCCTGGGCAGGGAAGTCAGCTATGATGACGATTCCATTACCGTTGACGGCAAGAAATTTGCCGCGATGGCAGAGCGTGACCCCGCCAACCTGCCTTGGGGCGATTTGGGTGCGGATATTGTGATTGAATCCACCGGCTTCTTTACCGATGGAGACGCGGCTCGCGCCCACATTAAGGCCGGCGCCAAGAAAGTCATTATCTCCGCTCCCGCCAAGGGCAACGTGGATGCGACTTTCGTCATGGGCGTGAACCATGAAACTTACGATCCGGCAAAGCACAACGTGGTTTCTAACGCATCTTGCACCACGAACTGCTTGGCTCCTATGGCAAAGGTACTGGACGACGAGTTCGGTATCGACTACGGTCTGATGACCACTATTCACGCCTACACCGGCGACCAGCGCATTCACGACGCTCCGCACAAGGATTTGCGTCGCGCCCGCGCTGCGGCTCAAAACATTGTGCCGACTTCCACCGGTGCTGCTCGCGCGGTCGCCCTGGTGCTTCCTCAGTTGAAGGGCAAGCTCGACGGTTACGCCCTGCGCGTGCCGGTTATCACCGGTTCCGTCACCGACTTGAGCTTCATCCCGAAGAAGTCCTGCTCTATCGATGACATCAATGCTGCGATGAAGGCTGCCGCCGCGGGCTCTTTGAAGGGTATTTTGGATTACAACGATGATGGCATCGTTTCGACCGACATCGTCACCGATCCGCACTCTTCGATTTACGATGCGCCTCTGACCAAGCAGATTGACAACATGATTAAGTGTGTGTCTTGGTACGACAACGAATGGGGCTACTCCAACCGCGTGGTCGACCTGACCATGTTCATGGGCAAGCAGCTCTAATCTGGGAGTTTTCGAGTGTGAGAGGACGCCTGCATTTCTACGCGATTTGCGGGCGTCCTCTCGCATTTTCCTAGTGTTTAAGGAAAGGAATAAATATGCTGAAAACTATCGATTCCTTGGGAGATTTGAGCGGCAAGCGCGTTTTGGTGCGTTGCGACTTTAATGTGCCTCTCAAGGACGGCGTCATTACTGATGACGGGCGTATCCGCGCGGCGCTGCCGACTTTGCAAAAGTTGCTGGATAGCGGAGCGAAAGTTATCACTATGGCTCACCTGGGGCGTCCTAAAGGCCAGGTCATGCCCGAATTTTCTCTGGCTCCAGTAGCGCAGCGCCTTGCTGAACTGATTGGGGTCAAGGTCACTTTGGCTGAGGACACGACCGGCGCGGACGCGAAAGCGAAAGCTGCCGCCCTAGATGCCGGCGAAATCCTTATGCTGGAAAACGTCCGGTTCGACCCTCGTGAAACCTCGAAAGACGACGCCGAACGCGCGGCTTTCGCGGCTGAAATGGCGGCGTTGGCAGATTGCTACGTATCCGATGGCTTCGGGGTAGTGCACCGTAAGCAAACCTCGGTTTATGACGTGGCGAAACTGCTGCCCGCAGCGGCCGGTTTCCTGGTGCTAAAGGAAATCGAGTCCCTGCGCAAAGCTACCGAGAACCCGGAGCGTCCTTACACGGTGGTGTTGGGCGGCTCGAAAGTCTCCGACAAGCTCGGCGTTATCGCGAATCTGTTGACGAAAGCCGACACCCTGCTGATTGGCGGCGGTATGGCGTTTACGTTCCTGGCGGCGCAAGGATATGCGGTAGGCAAGTCTCTGTTGGAATCCGACCAAATTGACACCGTGAAAGGCTACCTGGATCAGGCGAAACAAAACGGCGTTGAACTGGTGCTGCCGGTAGACGTCGTGGTGGCTCCCGAGTTTAAGGCTGACGCCCCGGCGACCGTAGTGGCCGCCGATGCTATCCCCGAGGACCAGATGGGCCTGGATATCGGGCCGAAATCGGGTGAACTCTTTGCCGCGAAGATTGCCGAGTCAAAGACCGTGGCGTGGAACGGCCCGATGGGTGTGTTCGAGTTCCCGGCTTTCGCGGGCGGCACGAAAGCGGTAGCAAAGGCATTGCAGGACGGCACGGCCTTTGGCATCGTGGGCGGCGGGGACTCCGCAGCAGCGGTGCGCCAGCTGGGCTTTGACGAGTCCAAGTTCAGCCACATCTCAACCGGTGGCGGAGCATCACTAGAATTATTGGAGGGCAAAGTTTTGCCCGGTATTGAAGTATTGGAGGCCTAAACATGGCACGTATTCCCCTGATGGCAGGCAACTGGAAGATGAACCTCGACCACCTCGAGGCAATTCAGTTGGTCAATCAGCTGAACCTTGATCTGCAAGATCATCGTCACGACTTTAGCAAGGTGGAGGTGGCGGTTATTCCGCCGTTTACCGACATTCGTTCGGTGCAAACCACCATTGATGGTGACGATATGAAGATTAAGTACGGCGCTCAAGACGTCTCCACTCACGACAACGGTGCCTACACCGGCGAAGTGTCCACCGCGATGCTGACCAAGCTGGGCTGCACCTACGTGGTGGTGGGTCACTCGGAACGCCGCGAATATCACCAGGAAAGCGACGCTGTCGTTAATGAAAAGGCGCGCAAGGTTCTGGCGGCGGGTATGGTACCGATTATCTGCTGCGGCGAGGCTCTGGAGGTGCGCAAGGCTGGAAAGCACGTTGAGCACGTCTTGGCGCAGATTGCAGCGGCTTTTGACGCTATCCCTACCCCGGACGCCGCCAAGTGTGTGGTCGCCTACGAACCCATCTGGGCGATTGGTACGGGCGAGACCGCGACCCCGGAAAACGCTGAGGAAGTTTGTGGGGCTATCCGCGCCAAGCTGGCGGAGCTTTACGGTCAGGAAACCGCTGATGGAATCCGCGTCCTCTACGGCGGTTCGGTGAAGTCCGCGAACGTGGCTGAGCTCATGGCTCAGCCCAACGTGGACGGCGGCTTGGTCGGCGGCGCTTCCCTGAAGGCTGAAGAATTCGGGAAAATCTGCCGCCTCGGCGAGTAATGCCACGGCACACACCCTAGAACTTTCCCGGGGAGGCTATTGATAATCGGTAGCCTCCCCGGGAAAATTCTTTTTTTGACTCTGAGCTAGTCATTACCGCCTGAGCGGTAAAGCTATTTCGAGTATTTCAGATTCAATCTCTTAACCTCGTCGGCTTTGCCTAGTTTGAACAGGGCATGAGCAAGCTCATCTTGGATTGTCTCGTTGCCAACTACCAGGTGAGGAAGGTATTTCTGGGTGATTAGCGCCTTTCTTTCATCAGCTGTCAACTTTTGTGTAGCGCGATCCTTGGGGATCCCCGTGCTCGCTTCGTCATCATTGAACCATTGCAACAGGTTTAACACGGTCAAATTCTTGGGGTTGCTGAGCGGCTCGAACCTAAAACCATAAAAGTTTTTAGTCGCCAAAGCTTTCGCGAATGCGTCGACTTTCTTAAAAGCGTTTTCTGTACCCAGAGTTTCAGCATCGTGATACATGACTCCGAGCAAAGACTTTTGAGAATCGGACAGTTTATCTGCAAATAGCGCTAGGCGTGAAGCATATTTCTCAAATGTCTTGGTCCCCGCAGCGAGAACTTTTGGATCCAATTTATCCGCGACTTTTTTCATTGACTCGTCCACAGCTGGGCTTTGGTCATATTCGAGATCACTATGTCGCTTGTGTACGCTCGCTGCCTCATCAAATCGGCTCAAGATGGCTTTAAGACCGCCAGAGAATTTCTCAATTGCTGAGGTATCCTCCATATCGACAATAAAGGTTTCCCAATGATGTTGAAAGACTTTAAGGTCGAGACGTTGCAAATCCGAATATTGAGCAGCTCTTTGATCGTTGATTGGCCGGACAGAACGTTCACCTTCTTCGGTTCCTTTCATAGCCCAGCGAGTATACCCTTTATCGACTATCTGACGTGAAAAATCCTCCAGCTTTCGGTAGAAAGAGCGCCCCGCAAAATCAGAAGAGGCTATGAATTGACCATTAGGGACCGAATTGGCGTTTTTTCCAGACGACACGGACTCGCCCCCGGACTTCATGGCTAGCGAGAACATTTCTTTGATATCAGCCTTAATGCCTCGTTCTTCAGAGCTTGAAAGCCAGAGTTTTTCGCTTCCTTGGTAGCCTCGCACCCAGCCAGATTGCACCAAATCCGCGTCCCCAGTCGAGACTAAAGAAGCTACTTTACCAATCAGTGTCACGCAGTCATCAGCAAAGGCTGAAACTCGATCACGCATCGCCGTATCGAGAGCGTCAATCAACTTCGCTTGATTCGCTTTGTAGGTCTCATCAGTTTCCCCAGCCTTAATAATCAAATCACGCCGCCGGGCATATTCCTTTGCGAAAGCGGTTAAAGAATTATCTTCACGACGCAATATGTTGTCTACTTTGGCAAAATCTTCGAAAGCTGCTGCTGCTAATTTAGCGGCATCACTAATTTCTACATTGTCAGTAATCAGTGAACCTAGATTTAGGCTATCAATCTTTAAACTCGGTGCTGAGTCAATCTGTGTGGAATAAGCCTTCAAATAATCTGGAGGAGGAACGTAAGGTCTGAGACTGTAAATGTACATGTCAGCACCCTTCGCAGGCGACGGGCTGTTTGTCGAGGAAATGCCATTTCATGTACCCGAATTCATAGAAATAATTGCCTTCCAAGAAGTCAAATACCTTGCCTGTATCTGGGTCAACCATCATAGTTGTAGCTTCTACATCATACGAAGCCCGCTTATCGTTATATGCTCCGCCACTTGCACGATAAACGTGTCCATTAAGATTAATTACTTTAACACCAAGCACATGGTCTTTAGACATGGAATAACTCCATGTGGTGTCAAAATTCCCAATCTCGGCGAAAACTATAGTGGCATCGGGGTTTGCAGGGATATTGAGATGAGTCTGATACCATGCTGTCTTATCATAAAACTCGCTATCGTAATTGAATTCGAGTACAATTTCATGGTTATTGACATAATATTTTCCATTGGTTTTCCTCAAATTCACTGCCGGATGCGATGATTGTTCTGTTTGGCTTACTTCCGTAGTGGTTGGCTCGGAGGTGACAGCTTCGTGTGAGGGGGAAGCGGATGCGCCAGGCAACCAAACCAGACTACCCGCGGCAACACAGACAGCAGCAACAAACAATTTTCTAGGGAACACAAACATTGACCTGCCTCTTTCCTTGAGTATGTACAGTGTGTTGTGACAATTCTACGCCGTGTATCCCCGTAAGTACAGGGTTTTTATGTGCTTAGACGTGACATATCCCGGCGCGCAGATGCCCAACCCCAGTCCACCAGAAGTACTCTTGGTGCCGTGTTCAAACTGGCGTTTTGTCGCTGATACCCCTAGGAATGCAGGCTCGGCAGGACGAAAACGCCGGTGTTTAGCGCCACGCCCGCTAGCGCCGCCCCGATACAGATAAAAATGACCACGCCGATGAGTAGCGTGGCTTTCACGGCGTACCCAAAGTCAAACTGGGGCTTCCAGGTATAGCCGATGGTGTCCATGATGGCGGTGGAAAAGGTCGTGTAGGCACCCAGGAAACCGGCTTGCAGCACGTCCGCCACCGTGTGCGGGGGCAGCTGGGCTTGCAAGGGCCCGCCCATGACGACATCGAGCCACGGTGCGGTCGCGACCCAGCCCACCAGGAAACACCCCGTGATATTGACGAAAATAATTCCCCAGCCGCCCCACAAGCGCTTCCCGGTCACCGTTTCACTGGGGTGTTTCGCGCTGCGCTTCTCTCGAAACTTGTCGATGCAGCGCGTGGACAGTTTGTCCATGCCAAAGCGGGCGGCCGCACCCAGTCCTCCGCCGAGGGCTATGAAAAGGGGAATCATGCTGACCTCCCCGTGTTGTTAGCGCTGGTCGATGCTGGTGCTGGGTCAGAAGGCCGGGTGGGCGCGTTTTCCAAAGATTCAGTGGGCGGTGCGGTGGAGGTAGCCGCGGTGGACAAGGGCGGCAGGGAGGTCGGGTCGTTGGCATTGGGCAGCGTAAAGTCGGCGGGGGAGTCGCGGTAGATGTCTCCGGATACGAAAGCTCGTCGGGTTCCCAGCCACAGCGCAAACAATCCCGCCGGCAGGGACACGGCAAACATGGCAATCAGCTCCAGCAAGTGCCCCAGGTGAAACTGTTGATAAATGACAATCTGCCACACCGGACCCCCGTAAGTCCCCAGTCCACCGCAAAATCCGGTGCCAATCGTCAGCTTCAGGGCTTGGGTGCGGTGCCGATGCGGATTGGACACCAAACGACCCGTCAAATATGCCAGCACCATCACCGAGATGAGGTTCAAAATCCAGGTGTCGATGTTGACTCCGCCGCCTCCGACAATGACCCGGCACAAACCCTCACAGTTTGGCGACACCGCCACCTTTTGGGCCACCAAAGACCCGCCCCAGCGCAGCAACGACCCTAGTGCGCCACCGATAAAGACAGCGATGGTGGCGCTGAGAGGGGATAAATCTTTGGGTGTTGTGGGCACGAAATCATCTTAATACCCGGGTCGTGGTATCATTGCAAGGCTGAGTTCATGAACAGATAAACACAGAGGAAAACATGTTATTTGCTTTCAACATCGTGGCACAGGTGCTTTTGGTCGTCACCTCGCTGCTGCTGGTTTTGTCCATTTTGATGCACAAGGGTCAAGGCGGCGGTATGTCCGATATGTTCGGCGGCGGCTTGACTTCGGCTATGTCCTCCTCCGGCGTGGGCCAGCGTAACCTGAATATTTTGACTGTCGTGGTGTCCCTGGTGTGGCTCTTTGCCATCGTGCTGTTCGCCTTCACCATGGATAAGCCGGCGGCTCCTGACGCCAAGGCTAATCAGACGCCTACTGCGCCCATTACGGCTCCGGCCAATCCGACTCCGGCTTTGCCGACCAGCCCCGCTCCGGCTCAAAAGTAAGCCGCATTGAAACTTAAAATGGAAGCCCCGGAATATTCCGGGGCTTCCACTGGTTTCGAGGGCTTTTGCCTAGGATTTCGCCAGGCTCTCTTTCGCTTTCGCGACCACGTTTTCCACGGTGAACCCGAAGTGGGCAAAGTTATCCGCACCGCTTGCCGGAGTACCGAACGTTTCCACAGACACGGCTATCCCCGCATCTCCCAGATAGCGATACCACGGCATCGCCAGTCCGGCCTCGATGGACACCCGGGCGCGGATTGACGCGGGCAAAACCGATTCCCGATAGGCCGCGTCCTGTTCCTCGAACCACTCCAGGCACGGCAGGGAAACGACCCGAGCCGCCACGCCCTCCTGAGCCAGCTGTTCTCCGGCCTGTAAAGCCAGAGCAACTTCGGAACCGGTCGCCAGCAAAATGACCGTGGGATTGTCCCCAAAGTCTTTCAGCACGTAACCGCCGCGAGCTACATTGTTCGCGCTGGCCAAGCCGGTATCCGCCCCGCGCGCGGGATTGGGCAGCTTTTGACGGCTCAACGCCAACCCGGCCGGGCCGCGCCGCCGCATAATCTCTAACCAGGCATACGCGGTTTCCGCGCCGTCCGCGGGACGTACCACCGCCAGGTCCGGAATGGCGCGCAAGCTGGTCAGCGTCTCTACCGGCTGGTGGGTCGGTCCGTCCTCGCCAACCCCGATAGAATCGTGTGTCCACACGTAAGTGACCGGCAGCTTCATCAGCGCTGCGAGGCGCACCGCGCCGCGCATAAAGTCAGAGAACACCAGGAAAGTCCCCGCATAGGGTCGGGTTAAACCGCTGGTAGCGATGCCGTTGAGAATCCCTGCCATAGCGTGCTCGCGCACCCCGAAGTGCAGGTTGCGGCCCCATTCGCTGACGTTCGTCCACGCCTTCGTGGCGCGGTCGGCGGGAGCAAAAGACGGTTCGTCGGCGATGGCGGTGTTGTTGGAGCCTGCCAGGTCCGCGCTGCCGCCCCACAACTCGGGCAGCACGCCGGCCAAAGCATTGATGACCTTGCCGGAGGCGGCGCGGGTGGCGATTGCGCTGCCGGGCTCGAACTGCGGCAACGCTGACTCTACATCGGCGGGCAGCTCCCCGTCCTGCAGACGTTTCAGCAACGCGGCCTGTTGCGGGTGGGCTTGCTGCCAGGCGGCAAAGCGCGGGTTCCACTCGGCTCGGAATGCCCGGGCACGCTGGGCGACGTTTTCCCTGGTCGCAGCAACAATTTCGGCAGGAATGTCGAACATCTTAGTGGGGTCCAGTCCCAGCGCGGTCTTGAGGCCTTCCAACTCTGAAGTGCCCAGAGCGGAGCCGTGAATGCCGCCCTGGTTCTGTTTGTTCGGCGAGGGCCAGCCAATAATGGTACGCAACTTAATAATCGAGGGTTTGCGAGTTTCGGCTTTTGCGGCCTCGAAAGCGGCAAATAGGGCCTCCAGGTTTTCCACGTAAGACCCGTCGTCTTGCACCCAGGACACTTCTTGGTAGTGCCAACCCTGGGATTCAAACCGGGCGCGAATATCCTCAATAAAGGCAATATCAATATCGTCCTCGATAGAAATCCGGTTTTCGTCATACAGATAGATGAGATTTCCGAGTTCCTGAGTACCCGCCAGAGACATCGCCTCGTAGCTGATGCCTTCCTGCAGACAGCCGTCCCCGGACACCACATAAATGTGGTGGTCAAAGGGACTTTCGCCGGGAGCCGCGTCCGGATCCAACAGCCCGCGCAGACGACGCTGTTCCATCGCCATGCCGACCGCAGCCGCGATGCCGGTACCCAAAGGTCCGGTGGTCACTTCCACACCGGGCTGGTGACGGTATTCGGGGTGCCCAGTCAGCAGCCCGCCCGCTTGACGGAACTTTTTCAGGTCCTCCAGCTCTATGCCGTAGCCAGCCAGGAACAGTTGCACGTACTGCAGAGCCGAGGCGTGTCCGGCACTGAGAACGAAACGATCTCGGCCCAACCACCAGGGATCTGCCGGATCACTGCGCATCACATATTGGTAGAGCAGGTAAGCGGCGGGAGCCAGAGAAATTGGGGTTCCCGGGTGCCCGTTACCGGCGTTTTCTACCGCGTCTGCCGCCAGGGCTTTGGCGGCGTTAATAGCCTGTTTGTCCAGTTCACTTGCCACAAATGTCATAACTCATCACCTAAATCATCGGAAAGTCGGATAGATACTCGCGGATTTTGTCCCCGTCACTCGATACTATAAAAAAACCGGGTGAAAGGGGGAGGATATGGGCTCGCGACCTGCCCCCGATTTTGCGTATCCGGAACGGCTGGACCCCCAACCCTACTTGGACTATCTGGCGGTGGAGCGCGGCGCGTCCCCGCATACCGTAGCGGCCTACACTCGGGACCTGCGGCGTTACGTGGCATTCCTGGTCGCTAACGGTGTCAAAAGTCTCGATGAAGTGACCTTGCCGGTTTTGGAGGCGTTTGCGCGTGCGTTGGAGGCGGGTTTTGGCGACTATGCCGCGGTGGCGCCCTCCTCGGCACGCCGCGCCATCGCCAGCGTGCGCTCCTGGCATCGTTATGCTTACGAAACCGGGGCGGCTCGCTCGAACCCGACAAAAGGCATCACGCCTGCCAAGGTCAGCGCACACCTGCCCACGGTGTTGAGCGTGGAAGAAGTCCAGGCCCTGCTGGAGGCCGCTAGTGCGCCCGGCGACGATACTGCGTTGCGAGATCGGGCGCTGCTGGAGTTCCTCTATGCGACAGGAGCCCGGATTTCCGAGGCGGTTAATCTGGCGGTTGACGATATAGACCTCGATGAGGAGATCCCGCTGGTACGTCTGTTTGGCAAGGGCCGCAAGGAACGCTTGTCCATGTTGGGTCACCTCGCCAAAGATGCCCTGGAAGCGTACTTGGTGCGGGTGCGCCCGGGCTTGGCAGAAAAAGGTCATTCACAAGGGCGGGTCTTTTTGAATACTTTGGGGCGGCCTCTCAGTCGGCAAAGTGCCTGGGCGATTATCCAGGCCGCGGCGCAGCGCGCCCAGATTACCGTTCCGGTTGGTCCTCATACCCTGCGGCATTGTTTTGCCACGCACCTATTGCAAGGCGGCGCGGACGTCCGGGCGGTGCAGGAATTGCTCGGCCACGCCTCGGTTACTACCACCCAGATTTACACGAAAGTCTCAAACGACATGCTCCGCGAAGTCTACGCTTCAGCACACCCTCGTGCGCGATGGCATCGCGAAGCGAGTGAGCCATCGCGGTAATGGCGGAGGCGGCGTAAAAGCGACGTCCGGGGGACGTCGCGCCGCAGGAGCTCCTAGCAGAGTGATATAGCGGTTTTCGTTGGGCGCTTCGTCGCTGGGGGCGCTCGCGAGAGGCGGAAGGGGGAGGGCCCCCTCGCGTTTTGCGCGACTATTGTCGCAAAACGCTCACCCCCCAGCCTCTCGCTGAGTCGCCCCCCTGCTCCGGTCGCGCCCGGCATCCCGGTTCGGCTTGCGTTCATGGTGCGCAATACAGTGAGTCTGGTTTGGTGTTTCCGGTGTGTGAACGACCGATTTCGGTTCGGTTTGTTGCAACTCAATCACTCTGGAAACGTATCTACCAGGGGATTTAGAAGTGTTTGGTGCGGTGATGGCGTGATTTTTGGTTTGGAATCGGTCGTTCGTGCATATGCCCTCTGCCGAGGTAGCGGTTTTAGTGGGGCGCTTCGTCGCCGCCCTGCTCCGGTCGCGCCCGGCATCCCGGTTCGGCTTGCATTTGCTGATAAAAGGTGAGATTTGGGCTGTAGCTGCAAAATCTCCCTAGTTATCCACGCTGACGGTGCCCTGAGGTTCTCTAAATAACTGAGATAAAAACTATTTAAACGTGTCGGTGTGCCATATATGGCACACCGACGCAAATTAATAGGTTTAAGCCTGCCGGTCGGAAACCCCCGAGGCGGAAAACTGGGCGAAAGCGCTTGAGTTTCTGTTTGAGAGTTTGGTTTGGCCCGTCTGATGCCCGGAGCTCTTTGGAATGAGGTATCCAACCTGTGATTCCGTGTCAAATCGGGGGCGTCCATACTCTTGATTTCGTGTAATTATTGCGGTAGTTATACTCTTGATTTCGTGTCGGGTGTACCTCTAATAGCTGGTCAGCACGTTTTGGAGAGACTGGTCCGCTGGTTGCGCGGGCGGTCTTAGCGCGGAAAGCCATGCCGAACGAACTCTATAACCTGTTTGCAACCTAGGTGTTGTTGAAGTGGCGCTGGTGGGAAACCCGCTTGTCGGGAACCGGTGGTGAGGTGGTATATCGACGGAACAACTTTGGGTAAACTGTAGAGGTGAATGCTAACCAACCCGCGATGATGCCTGTTCCCGATACGGATAAAGAGTACCCCGTTCCGAAGCCTCTGAAAGGCCACGGTCCGGCGCGGATTATCGCCATGTGTAACCAAAAGGGCGGGGTTGGCAAAACTACGACATCCATCAACTTGGCGGCAGCCTTGGCAGAATACGGCCGCAAAGTACTGCTGGTAGATTTCGATCCGCAGGGCGCGGCCTCGGTCGGTTTAGGAATTAACGGTCACGAGATGGACACAACTATCTATTCCCTGATGGTCGGCCCGCACCGCGACTTGACGACTGCCGATGTCATTCACCACACCAGCACGGAAAACCTCGACATCATTCCGGCCAACATTGACCTTTCCGCCGCGGAGTTGCAACTGGTAAACGAAGTAGCGCGGGAATCTATCCTGGCTCGGGTGCTGCGGGAAGTAGAGCCGGAATATGACGCGATTATTATTGACTGCCAGCCGTCACTAGGTTTGCTCACGGTCAATGCTTTGACGGCGGCTCACGGGGTCATTATTCCGGTATCTACCGAATTTTTCGCCCTGCGCGGGGTAGCGCTGCTGATGGAGACTATTGAAACCGTACGTGACCGGTTGAACCCGAAACTGCAGTTGGACGGCATTTTGGCGACGCTGGTGGACTCGCGAACCCTGCACTCCAAGGAAGTTCAGGAACGCCTGCTCGAAGCCTTCCAAGACAAAATGTTCTCCACCGTCATCAAACGCACCGTGAAGTTCCCCGACTCTACCGTGGCGACCCGGCCTATCACCGAATTTGCCCCCACCCATGAAGGTGCCCAAGCCTACCGCCGCTTGGCGCGCGAAGTGATAGCTAAGGGCTATGTCGCCTAACCCTGACCCGAACCTGCCCGACACGGCACCGGACAACCAAGAACCGGCAGACTTGGACACGGCGGACACCCCCGCTTTTGAGGTCCATTCACCCGAGTACACCGGACCGTTTCACCTGCTGGCGGACCTGGTCGCGAAACGCAAACTGGACATCACCGCTTTTGCCCTCGCCGAAGTGACCGCGGATTTCCTCGCTTACCTGGACAAATGGCCCAACCTGGCCGAAGCGACCGAATTCCTGGTCATCGCGGCAACTCTGTTGGACATCAAAGCGGCGCGACTCTTGCCGGGCATGGCGGACAGCGAGGAGGACTTGGAACTCCTAGAAGCCCAGGACCTGCTGATTTCCCGGCTCATTCAATATCAAACCTATAAAGAAGCCTCGAACTTTGTCGAGGACCAGCTGGAGGTCTTTCAACTGGTGACAGGACGCGTGCCGGGAGACGAGCCGGCTCTGAAACACGTCCTAGCGGAACTGAAAACCCAGATTGACCCCGAGGAGTTGGCTCGCCGCGCCGCCAGCACCCTGTACGCGGTTCCTCCGCAAGTCCTGGTCGCCCACCTGCACGATCCGCTCGTTTCGGTTCATGAGCAGACCGCGGTGCTGAGCGAGCGTCTGCAACGTGCCCGCACCCTCACGTTTAAAGAACTTGTGGCAGATGCCAAAACACTGCCGGTAATCATTTCGCGATTCCTGGCCCTGCTGGATATGTATCGCTCCGGGGTATTGAGTTTTACCCAGGAAAATCCTTTAGGTAAGTTAGTTATCACCTGGGTCGGCTCCAGCGAAACCGAGACCGAACCCCAGATTGAGGACGAATGGGAATGAGCGACGACCAAGAATTATGGGCTTCACTGGAAGCTATTTTGATGATTACCGAAGCACCGGTAGGTGTGGACGTGTTGTCCGTAGCCCTGCAGACCCCGGAAACAGAGGTGTACGCCGCCCTGCAGGGGTTGGCTGCAGAATATCGCGGTGAAGGCGGGGAGGGAGCCCTGTTCGGCCGCCCGCGCGGATTTGAGCTGCGGGAAGTCGGCGGCGGGTGGCGTATCTACGTGGCGCCGCGGTTTCAAACCTTGGTGCAGCGCTTCGTCACCTTGGGTTCCACCGGTCGGCTCTCACAAGCGGCGTTGGAAACTTTGGCGGTAGTGGCTTACAAACAGCCCTGTACCCGCGCCCAAGTCGCCGCCATTCGCGGCGTGAACGTGGATTCGGTAATGCGTAACCTGGCGGCGCGCGGGCTCATCGAGGAATGCGGCCAAACGAACCTTGGAGCTTTGCTGTACCGCACCACCGCGGCTTTCCTGGAACAGACCGGACTGGACAGCCTGGATCAGCTACCGCCCTTAGCTCCATATATGCCGGCTAACCCCGATTTGTCTCAGGTCTTGGCCGCGGAAACGGCCGACATGCTGTGGGATGCTCAAACCCAACGCAGCGCGGACGACAGCGAAATCAATGACACAGAAAGCAGTACAGATGACTGAGTCGGAAACCAAAAACACCGTGACCAGTGCCGACACGCCCTTGCCCGAGCCGGAAACTGAAACCCAGACCCGCCCCGAAGCCACCAGCGAACCCGCCAGCGAACCCGAGCGTCTCCAAAAGGTATTATCCCGAGCCGGCGTCGCCTCCAGGCGGGCCAGCGAGGACCTGATTGCGCAAGGCCGCGTCCAGATAAACGGCGAAACCGTGCGCGAAATGGGGGTAAAAGTCCTGCCTACGGACCGGATTACGGTGGACGGGCAGCGGATTCACACCGATACGGTCCTGCAGGTCTGGGCTTTTCACAAGCCTGTTGGCACGGTTTCTTCGATGCAGCCCGAGGACGATCGTCCCTGCATCGGGGACTGGGTGACGAAACTGCCCGAGCGGGTTTATAACGTGGGTCGATTGGATGCAGCTACGGCGGGATTGCTGCTGTTGACCAACAATGGTGAGTTGGCGAATCGGATCATGCATCCGTCCTACGAAGTCCCGAAAACCTATGTTGCGGTGGTGCAAGGCCAGGTCAAGATGGGTTTGGGTAAGGTGCTGCGCCGCGGGGTCGAGCTGGAGGACGGCACGGTGAAAGTCGATAAATTCAAGCTCATCGAAGTGCGCAAAGGATCATCAATCGTGCAGCTGACCCTCCATTCGGGCAAGAACCGCGTGGTGCGCCGCCTGCTCTCTGAGGTGGGCCACCCGGTGTCCGCCCTGACTCGCACCGGCATCGCCAACCTGACTTTGGACGGTCTGAAAGAAGGCCAGTTCCGGTTGCTGCATGGCAACGAGTTGGCCACCCTGCAAGAAATGGTGGGACTATGAGCGACGTTTCACCGCATTCCACCCCGCAGCCCGGTGCCGCCGTGGTCGGTACGCGCGGGCCGGTGTTAATTATCGGCGCAGGTTTGATTGGGGGGTCTGTTGGTTTGGCGCTGCGTCGTGCGGGAGTGGACGTTTACCTGCGGGACGCTTCCCCGACGGCGATGGCTTTGGGCGAGAGCCTGGGAGCCGGCCGGGTCTGGCGCGAGGCTCTGCCCGCGCCTTCCCTAGTATTGGTCGCGACCCCTCCCGATGTGACCGCCGGTGTCGTTTTGGCGGCTTTGCGGGAGTTTCCCGCGGCGTTTGTGTTTGACGTCAGTTCCGTGAAGGATGCGGTGGTGCACGAGGTCGTGGCGGGGGATAGTGCCGCGGCACCGCGCTATTGCTCGGTACACCCCATGGCTGGCAAGGAAGTGAACGGCGTGGGAGCTGCCACCGCGGACTTATTCGCGGGTCGGCCCTGGGTGGTGGTGGCGCACCAGGCGACCCGCCCTGACGTGGTGTTGGCGGCGCGGACTTTAGGGACAGACCTGGGCGCGTTCCTGTTAACTTTGGACGCTAACGAGCACGACCGGGCGGTCGCGTTGGTTTCGCACGTGCCTCAGCTGGTGTCTTCCCTGATGGCGGGGCTGCTGGTGACGGCGCCACCGGCCGCTTTGGAACTGGCGGGAGGCGGCTTGCGCGACGTAACCCGCATCGCGGCCTCGGATCCGCGGCTGTGGAACGCCATCTTGGCGGGCAATGAAACCGCGGTGCGCGAAATCCTGGTGGAACTGCAAGCGAACCTGCAGGCTCTCATCGCCGGACTGAGCCCGGATATTTCCTGCGATACCGGCACCCCGGACGGTAATCCGACCGAGACAATCCCGCCCACCCGACCTTGTGAACCCTCTCAGAATAGCGCGCGCACCGCCTGGAACTCTCCCGCGGTGGGCGCCATTAATACCGTGTTGGTGCGCGGAAACGAGGGCGTGGGCCGGATTCCCGGCAAGCACGGTGATGCCGCCTCGAAATACGGGGTGGTGGCAGTGCTGGTCCCGGACGAGCCGGGTTTCCTGGGGCGTTTGTTCAACGAGGTGGGGTCAGCCGGCATCAACGTGGAGGATTTCCGCCTGGAACACTCTTTGGGACAAGCGCGCGGGCTGGCCTACCTGTATGTGACGCCGGCTTCGGTGGAGCCGCTGATGGCACACTTGTCGCAACGGGACTGGTCCCTAGCGGAGGTCTGAACCGGCAGAACGCTTGGCGCCGGATTTTTCTCGGCAAAACGGGTCATTACAAGCCCTTTTGCCGGTAAGATAGGTTTGCTTAGGGCGTTACCGGTTTCAATGTGGAATACTGGAGCCTTGCAGAATACCTGGAAAGTGTAGGGGAGTCATGGAATACGCGAACTATGAGGCATTGCGCGAAAAGATTTTGGGGCGCGGGGTGGTGGTCGCCATCGACGGCCCCAGTGGTTCGGGCAAATCCACCATTTCGCGCAACGTGGCGGCGGCCCTCGATTTGGGCTACCTCGATACGGGAGCGATGTACCGCGCCGCGGCCTGGGGAGTGGAGCACCGCGGGGTGGACCTCAACGATCCCATAGCCATCGCGGCAGCGGTGCAGGACATGAAACTTACGGTCAATGCGGTGCCGCACGCCCCGCGGATTTTTGTGGACGGTATTGACGTCATGCACGTGATTCGCACGGACCACATCAACACCATCGTTTCCGCTGTCTCGAGCGTGCCGGAAGTGCGTACCGTGCTGATTGCGCTGCAGCGTGACATTATCGCCCAGGCTCGCGAATCCACCCGCGGTATCGTGGTGGAAGGTCGGGACATCACCACCGTGGTGGCCCCCGATGCACAAGTGCGGATTCTCTTGACTGCCAGCGCAGCGACGCGGGTTAGTCGGCGTGCTTTGGAAGATCAAGGCGATGCTCGCAGTGAAACTCTGGACCGGGAACGTGCCTTGGTTTTGGACCGCGATGCCCGCGATGCCAAAGTCACTTCTTTCCACAAAGCCGCCGATGGAGTGACCACGGTGGATTCCACCGATTTGAGCGTGTCGCAAACTTTAGATACGGTTATGCGTCTGATTGATCAGGCGACGAATTGAGACTTGGCCCGGATTTTGGCCAGGCAGTAACTCACGGGGGGGAAATGACTGAGGAAAACACCGGAGACGCCGGGGGCTCGACACCAGTACACCAGCTCAATCCGATTGCGCCCAGCGGTGAACTTCCGGAAATGGAATACGAAAACTTTGTCGATGATGGCACGGTAGACCCCGTGGATGCGGCGCGGGAAGCGATGTTGCGCGAGGGGTTGGAAGACTACGACCTAGAGCCGGAGGACCTGGATTTACTCTCCGGGGATATGACGCTGGACGCCGCCGGATTGCCCGCCACCCCAAACTGGCCGACCCTTGCCGTGGTGGGTCGTCCCAATGTCGGTAAATCCACCCTGGTTAACCGCGTTTTGGGCCGCCGTGAAGCTGTCGTGCTGGACGAACCGGGAGTGACGCGGGACCGAGTCACTTACGATGCAAACTGGAACGGGCGCAACTTCCACCTAGTTGATACCGGCGGCTGGGACGTGGGGGTTTCCGGGCTGGACCGGGCGGTTGCGGACCAGGCCGAAATCGCGATTGACCTGGCGGACGCCGCTCTGTTCGTGGTGGACGCGAATGTGGGGGCGACCGCCACCGATGAACGTTTAATGAAGCTGTTGCGTCGTTCCGGCAAGCCGGTGCTGCTGGTGGCCAACAAAGTCGACTCGGAGCGGCAAGAGGCCGATGCCGCCGTTTTATGGAACCTCGGAATGGGTCAGCCCTACCCGATTTCTGCCCTGCACGGGCGCGGGACGGGGGATTTGCTGGACGCCATTTTGCAGGTACTGCCCGAAGCTGGGGCAACACCGGTGACTCGTGCCGAGGACTCTACGCCACGGGTCGCCCTCGTGGGTCGACCCAACGTGGGCAAGTCCTCGCTGCTCAACGCCCTGTCCGGGGCAGGACGAGCCGTGGTTTCAGAAGTTCCCGGCACCACTCGCGATCCGGTAGACGAGGTTTTGGAGCTGGACGGGCAGCAGTGGGTTTTTGTAGACACCGCGGGGGTGCGTCGGCGGGTCAAACGTAGCGTGGGAGCGGATTACTACTCGGTGTTGCGCACCCAAGCCGCCATCGAAAACGCTGATGTGGCGCTGGTCTTGTTGGACGGTGGGGAACCTCTCACGGAACAAGACGTGCGGGTCGTGAACCAAGTCGTCGATGCGGGCCGAGCCTTAGTGTTGGTCAACAACAAGTGGGACCTAGTGGACGAATATCGCCAGGGTGAGCTGAAATACGAGCAAGAGGCGGATTTGGCGCACGTGTCTTGGGCACCAAAGATTAACATCTCGGCGAAAACCGGCTGGCACACGAACCGAATTACTCGGGCGTTGCAAGCCGCATTAGAGGGGTGGACGATTCGTATCCCAACCTCGCGTTTGAACGCGTTTTTGGGCGAGCTGGTCGCGGCTCATCCCCATCCACTGCGCGGCGGCAAACAGCCGCGTATCCTCTACGCGACCCAGGCGGGGGTGTGTCCGCCCCGTTTTGTCCTGTTTACGACCGGATTTTTAGATCCGCAATACCGGCGTTTCATCGAACACCGCCTGCGGGACACCTTCGGTTTTGTGGGCACCCCGGTACGCATCGGAATGCGGGTGCGCGAAAAGCGGAAAGGTCGCTAAGGATTTTCCGTGATTTTCCAATGAATTATTGCTTTTTCAAGCGTCCGGGACGGCAGCGTTTTTCCCTTCGGTTGCCAATAGGGTAAAGTGTCTATGTTGCTTTTCGGGCAATCGGGCTGTGGCGCAGTTTGGTAGCGCACTTGACTGGGGGTCAAGGGGTCGCAGGTTCAAATCCTGTCAGCCCGACAGTTTGTTTAACGAGCGGTTTCCCACAATCGGCGGTGGCGGCCGGGAAGTTTCTGGCTTCCAGTTTGCTGAGAATAAATGTTTTCCTCAAAGTTCGCTATCAACAATTAATTCAAACCAACGGTAGGTCTGAAAACGTGTTCATAAACGTTTGCAAATACCGCCGCACGATTAGCTGTTACGGCGAGATAACCACCATGAGTTAATCCCAAATCTGTGGACAAGCTGGGAAATCACTTAAATTCGCCGAGCGTTCCTGAATGTCTGAGTTTTTTCGGAGTATCTGTGAAAAATGAGTTGGTGGTCGGACAGGACATTTTCGACTTTCTCAGTGTTTTGAATAGACAATAGACACGTCAGGCTGAGAAATACGGTTCTAAGTGCAGTTATGTTAAAAAAATGCGTTTCCGATACGTGTAAATGTCAATACAAAAATCATTTTAATGTCAGGTCAAATGACACTCCCGCCCACACCCCCGATATGTGATATTGCTCACACTAGTTTCCTATTTTTTACCGTGTGTAAGGGTTTTGAATGTTGATAATTCAGCGATTTTTCCTGTCACCTAGCTGAAAACTTACTGAAATGAATAATTTCACCAATTTTTGGGGTGTTTGGCACAGCGACCAATCCGCGGCATTAAGCCAAAAAAGACTATACTTATGAGTACAGGTTGGCTGTCGGATAGGTAACTGTCAGGCGCTAACTGAGGAGCGATATACAGGGTATCGCTGGAGCATGGAGGTCTCCTATCATGAAAAACTCGCATAAGCTTTACGCCGCAGGAGGCGGCCTACTTATAGCTGCGATGATGGGCTTTGCCCCGTCCTTCGCGGATGACGGCACTCAAGCCGCAATCGAAGCTGACCCCGCTATCGAAGTTGCGGGCGCTACAGCTACTGAAAATGACATTACTGTCGCAGGTACAGAGGAAACTGCCGAAGCGCAGGAAACTCAGGCTGAACCTGCTACCTCAGAGGAAGCCACGGAAGAAGCTACTCCGGGCCTCGGAGCGGAACCAGCACCGGGTACAGAGCCAGCCGCAGAGGAAACTACGCCAGCTGCTGAGACCCCTGATACTGAGGTTTCCGAACCTGCTGAGGAACAGACCACTCCGGCCGAAGAAGGCACTGCTACCGAGACTGAGCCCGCTGAAGAGGCCGCTCCTGCAGAAACGCGGGTAGAAGCGGAGGAAGCTGCTCCCGCCGAGCCGGCTGAGGCTCCTGAGCCCGCCCCGGCGCGAATTGTTCCCGTTACTTACGTGGTGCCCCATTACAGCGCGATGGCTCCGGTTTCCACTCCGGTGGCCACACCTGACCCCCAGGCTCCTGCTCCGTTGCTGACCATGGCCAAGACCGAAAACACCCCGCAAGCTGACCCGAATGGTCAGTCCCAGGTCGTGTGGTTCGAACTTCCGGAACCTGCCGGTCCGGCACTGGTCCCCGGTCAGGCCACTCCGTTGCTGAACGCCGCAGTTTCTGAAGCTCCGGCAGTCAACGCGAACGTGGTTCCTGCCACCGATGTTCAGACTTCCGCTGTGCAGGCAGCTCCTGCTCAGCAGGCGCAAGCCAATCGGGCTCAGACCGTTGCCGAAGCTGGCAGCTTGAGCCGCTCCTTGGCTCGCACCGGTTCCGTTGCCCAGTACGCGGCTTTGCTCTCTGTCGCGGCCCTGATTGCTGGCGTCGGATTGCTGGCTGGCGCAGTCGTCACTTCACGGCGTCGCGCCACCACGGTTGAACAGTGATTCGTTCAATCTAAATAACAAAAACCTCCACTTGTTGGACCCGCCATTCGCGGGTCCAACTTGATTTAACTCCCTTGTTCCGCGCGGAGTCTATTTGGCGTAGATGGCTTCGATTTCCTTGGCGTATTTTTGGATTACCAGTTCCCGGCGAACTTTTAAGGACGGCGTCAACAGGCCGTTGTCTACGGTGAAGTCGCCGATAATAACCCGCACTTTGCGGATAGATTCGGCTCGGGAGACACTGGCAGAGGCCCGCTGAGCGCCTTTCATCAGAGATTCTTGAACGGCAGGGTGCACAGCGGCAGTCGCCGGATCCATGGGAGGAAGTTTGTGATTGGCCAGCCATGTGGGCAGCATTTCCCGGTCCAAAGTCACTAAAGCCGACACGAACGGCTTCTTGTCCCCGATGACGACCACGTTGGAAACCAGGGGGTGACCGCGGAACGAGTCCTCCAACGGCGCCGGAGAGACGTTCTTTCCCGAGGCGGTGACGATGAGTTCCTTCTTGCGTCCGGTAATGCTCAGGAATCCATCGTCGTCGATTTCGCCCAAGTCTCCACTGGTGAACCATCCGTTCGGGTCCAAAGCCTCGCGGGTCGCCTCAGGGTTGTTGCGATAGCCGCGCATTACCAGGTCGGAACGGACAAATATTTCCCCGCTACTATCAATTTTTAGTTCCACGCCGGGCAGCGGACGTCCCACGCTGCCCATTCGGATATTGCCGGGAAGGTTTCCGGTAACCGGACCGGCGGTTTCCGTTAAACCCCAGCCTTCGATGACTGTCAGGCCCACGCCGCGGAAAAAATGCCCCAAACGCGCACCCAGGGGAGCGCCGCCGCTGATGACCCAACGGCAGTCCCCGCCCATCAGCTCCAGGAGTTTAGAAAACAGCAGCTTGTCAGCAATCGCGTGGGAACGATGCAAGCGGAATCCGACAAATTTGCGGTTCGGATCCTCCAAGGCTTCCGAGTAGTGAATGGCTTGTGCCACTGCCCAGCTGAAAATCGTGTGTTTCAGGCCGCGACCGGACTTGACCTGAGCGGCGGTATAAATTTTTTCCAGAACCCGTGGAACCACAATCATGCTGGTGGGACGGAACGATTGCAGGTCATTCAGCAGGTTTTTCACATTTGGTACGCAGCCCAGCACGCCGCGCCCGGAGAGTACCGTGTAGGAACTGAAACGGGCAAACACGTGAGCCAGCGGTAAAAACAGCAGCAGACGGGTCTTTTTGTTGTCGATGACTTCGGGCAAACTGTCCCCAATCATCAGAGCCATATAGACGAAGTTGCGCTGAGTCAGCTCCACGCCTTTCGGTTTTCCCGTCGTCCCGGAGGTATAGACGATGGAGAGCAGCGAATCGAGGTTGACCGCGGATAGGCGATCACGAACCTCCTGTTTGCGAATATTGGTTCCCTTGAGACGAATCTGGTCCAGCGCCCCGTCTTGGATGGCGGCCACTCCGCAATCCACAACCCGTCCAGTGGACTCAACCAAACGGGTCTGGGTTGCGGTTTCGGTAATGACAAAACGCGCCCTGGTATCCTCCAAAATCCAGTCCACCTGGGCAGCCGAATCGGTTTCATAGATGGGAACCACGGTTAGGCCAGCCGACTGGGCGGCGTAATCCAACAATACCCATTCGTATGAGGTCCCGGCCATGATGCCGATGCAGTCCCCGGCCTCTAAGCCCATGCCGATAAACCCGCGTGCCACATCGATAATCTGGTTAGCCATAGTGGAGGCGGTAATCTCTTCCCAGCCATCTCCGAAAGGCTGGGGTCGCATCATCACGACAGCCTGGGGAGTGCGACGTGCCCGGGTGAAAAACAGCGCGGGTATGGAATCGTTGGCTTCCAAGCTAATTTGGGCGGGGGTGGCGTAATAATTCGTGGTCAACAGAGCCTCCTGAATCAATAGGTTTAACATACCGCAAAATGGGTCGAAAGATTGGACATAGCATTTGGCTCAAACCCGCCGAAATGATGGACTTTGTGACCGCGGAGTCTCATAATGAAACCAGGAGTGCCGATGTGAGAGTTATCCATTCGGTGGGTGAAATTTGCCAGATAGATTTCATTGAGAGGGGGAGCGTCCATGAGTATACCTGCGGTCGGTCCCTCCTTTCCGCTGGGAAATCCGGGGGTTGCCAACGCTGCCAATGTGGCTAATGCCGCCCAAAACGCCGCTACCGCCGCTCAAAACGCGCAAGCTGCGGTCAACAACGCGGCAGCCAATATGGGAGCGGCGACCCAGCAAAATCTGAGTGCAACCGGTCTGCCGATGCCACAAAACTCAGCCGCCATCGCCAATGTGGTGGCGGGGCTGGCTTCGGCGCAAAACACATCCGAGGCCGCCACCGGAAAACCCAATCCGGCATCTGCCCAATCCAACGCTTCTCCGGCAACCCAGCTGCTGCCCAACACCGGAACTTCCAGCACCAACCTGGACTCCTCGCTGCAAAACTCCCGCAGCGCCTGGCAAAACGCCGCCGGGCAAGCCGCCGCCCAAAGGGGTGGAGCGAATCCGGATTCTTTGGCACGAATGCTGCAAACCTTTTCCCAATCCACCGTGTCTCCCGGGACGGTACAAACGTCTTTGGGTCGTGCCCAGATAATTCCTCCCGGGCAGGGAGCGAACCTTTATGCCGCGGCTCAAAACAGCGGGTCCGCAGCCACCGCGAACCCCGCACCCGCGGCGGGAGCCGCAAATCCGGGCACAGCCGCGGGGCGGGCGGCGCAGGACTCGGGGGCAGCTGCGCTCACGCTGCACGCTCGC